>FLNY01003117.1_pt1 | contig 54485 bp, 31 predicted proteins | sample 1140381 | NCBI WGS metagenome assembly FLNY01 (sample SAMEA3878172, study PRJEB12797) | bioreactor metagenome | biome: Moose rumen | place: Sweden | collected 2011-10
GGTGCCGGTCTTGCCGACGTGAAGAAGGCTCTGACCGAGGCCGAGGGCGACTTCGACCGCGCCAAGGAGCTGCTCCGCGAGCGCGGACTGGCCATCGCCGCCAAGCGCTCCGACCGTGAGACATCGAATGGTTGTGTACTTGTGAAGAAGGTCGACGGCTTTGCCGCTACCATCGCACTGAAGTGCGAGACCGACTTCGTGGCCAACGGCGCTGACTTCATCGCCCTGACCCAGAGCATTCTCGACGCCGCCGTGGCTGCACGCTGCAAGACCATCGACGAGGTGAAGGAACTCGAGCTCAACGGCCAGAAGGTGCAGGAGGCTGTCACCCAGCGTTCCGGCATCACCGGTGAGAAGATGGAACTCGACGGCTACCTCACCCTCGAGGGCGACAATGTCGAGATCTACGACCACATGGGCAAGCACACCCTCACCACCATGGTGCAGCTCAACAAGGAGAACGTCGAGGTGGGTCACAAGCTGGCCATGCAGGTGGCTGCCATGAAGCCCGTCGCACTCGATGCACAGAGCGTTGATCAGAAAATTCTTGACGAGGAGTACAAGACTGCCGTTGAGAAGACCAAGCTCGAGCAGGTCGAGAAGTTCGTCGAGATGAAGCTCAAGAAGGCTGGCATCAACCCCAACCTCGTTGACAGCGAAGACCACATCGAGAGCAACATGGCCAAGGGCTGGCTCACTCAGGCCCAGGCCGACGAGGCTCGCAAGGTCATCGCCGACGCTAAGGTCGAGGGCGAGGCTCAGCTGAAGCCCGTCATGATCGAGAACATCGCCAAGGGCCGCGTGCAGAAGTTCTTGAAGGAGAACTGTCTCGTCGACCAGGAGTTCCAGTTCGGCGATGGCGACAAGGCTACCGTTGCCCAGTGGCTCGCCCAGCAGGACAAGGAGCTGAAGATTGCAGCTTTCCGCCGCTTCACCCTCGTGGCAGAGTAATTCTGAGATTTAAGATGATAAAAAATGCCGGAACCGCAATGGTTTCCGGCATTTTTTTTGTACTTTTGTAGCGTCATATCAGGGAGCGCGGTATAACATCGTCAGATATAAAATAAATCAAAATCAGAGAGCGTATGAAGATATTTGCCGTCGGCATGAACTATGCCTCGCATAATGCGGAACTCAACCGGATGAACTTCCACACTGAGGAACCCGTGATTTTCACCAAGGCCGACTCTGCCCTGCTCAACCAGGGCAAACCCTTTTTCGTGCCCGACTGGAGCGAGCGCATCGACTACGAGACGGAGCTCGTCGTGCGCATCTGCCGGCTGGGCAAGGGCATTCCCGTAAAGTTCGCCCATCGCTACTACGACGCCGTGACGGTCGGCATCGACTTCACGGCCCGCGATCTTCAGCTGAAGGCCAAGGAACGGGGGCTGCCCTGGACTATCTGCAAGGGGTTCGACGGCAGTGCTGCCATTGGGGAGTGGGTCGACAAGACGACGCTGCCCGACATCGGACAGCTTCACTTCCACCTTGACCTCAACGGACAGACGGTGCAGCAAGGCTGCTCGGCAGACATGATCTTCACGGTTGACGAACTGATCAGCTACCTCTCGCGCTTCTTCACGCTTCGCACCGGCGACCTGCTTTACACCGGGACGCCAGCCGGCATCGGGCCCGTGAAGGAGGGCGACCACCTGCAGGGATGGCTCGAGGACCGCAGGGTGCTCGACTTCCGCTGCTGCTGAGACGCTCGGCGAGCGGCGGTCTGGGGCAGAAAAATGCCCATAATTATAATATTTGGGCCGAAATTGCGTTTATAAGATAGTTATGCGCATAAAACTTCTTATGATATGCTCCCTGCTGGTGCTTCGTGCATCGGCTCAGGGCTTCTTCAACTTGACGGCTGACGAAGTCAAGATCGATACAGTGCTGCCGCAGTTCCATTATGCGATGGAGCTGGGGGCTGACTATGCTGACTCGGTCTATACGGTGAGCATTGACTATCCAGAATACATCGACATGCATCCAGCCGACGTGGCCCGCCTCAGTGAACTTGGGGTAGGGACCCTGCCGGAACTGCCCGAGGTGAAGTCCTATGTGGGCACCTCGCGCCGGACGGGCACGCTCTATGTGTCGTTCGTGCCGCTCGTCCAGCGTAACGGCCGTTATCAGAAGCTGGTCAGTTTTATGTTGCGTGTCAATGCGGTCCCACTCGCAAAGAGCCGCTATCGGGCAGCTTCGGCTTCTGAGCGCTATGCCGACCATTCTGTGCTGGCCACGGGCAACTGGGCCAAGATCAGCGTCTCTGAGACAGGCATCTATCAGCTGACCGACGCCGTTGTGCGTCAGGCAGGTTTCTCGAATCCATCGAAGGTGAAGATTTACGGCTATGGCGGTGCGTTGCAGCCGGAGGTGCTACAGAGCGACTACCTGATGACTACCGATGACCTGAAAGAGGTGCCGACATGCACCGTCGGTGGGCGACGGCTGTTCCGTGGCGTGGGGCCCGTCAGTTGGAGCAGTGCCACGACGACCACCCGCACGCGTAACCCCTACAGCACCGAGGGCTACTATTTCCTGACTGAGAGCGACGACGAGCCGCTTCGGACGGACAGTGCCGAATTTGTTGCCAGTTACTATCCTTCGAATGACGATTATCACTCACTCTATGAGGTCGACGACTTCGCCTGGTATCACAGCGGGCGCAATCTCTACGAGACGGCGTGGAAAAGTGACCTTGACAATAAGTATGAACTGTCGGCCCACGGCTCACAAGGACAGCTGACGGTCGTCCTGACGACCGACAATGTCTGCGACGTGACGGTCAGTGTCAATGATTCCGTAGTAGGAACAATCACCAACAAGACCAAGGCAAAGAGCGACAAGGACAACACCCAGTATGAGGAAGCCCTCATCAGGACGGCCACCTATCAGGTGAACAACCTGCGGGCCAGCAATACGGTGATTCTGCGGCAGACGTCGGGCACGGCCAATATCCACTTAGACAATATCTCGCTGACGGAACCGACGCCTGCGCCTGTGCCTTCGCTGACCAGTGCCGCGTTCCCCTCGCCACGCTTCGTCTATCGTATCACTAATCAGGACCATCATGCCGACACGTCGGTCGATATGGTCATCATCATCCCCACGAATCAGAAACAACTGGCTCAGGCCCAGCGGCTGAAAGAACTCCATGAGACTGAGGACAGCATGACCGTTCGCATCGTGCCGGCCGATGAACTCTACAATGAGTTCTCGAGCGGCACGCCCGACGCCACAGCCTATCGTCGCTATATGAAGATGCTCTACGACCGGGCGGCGACGGCTGACGAGGCCCCGCGCTACCTGCTGCTTTTCGGTGATGGTGCCTGGGACAACCGCATGCTGAGCACCGACTGGCGAATGACGTCGCCCGACGACTACCTGCTCTGTTATGAGAGTGAGAATTCGGTCAGTGAAACCAGAAGCTACGTCAGCGATGACTACTATTGCATCCTCGACGATGGCGAAGGAGCCTCGCTGCAGACCCGCGACAAGACCGACATTGGCGTCGGCCGACTGCCAGCCGCCGACGCCGCTGAGGCAAAGATCATGGTCGACAAGATAGTGGACTATGTCCATAACAGTCAGGCCGGCAGCTGGCAGAACATCCTCTGTTTCATGGGCGACGACGGCAATAACAACGTGCACATGAGTGAGGCAGAAGCTGCCGCGACAGTTGCTGAGTCGGAGTATCCCGGCTATCTGGTGAAACGCTTCTATTGGGATGCCTATAACATCGTGGCGACAGCCAAGGGAAAGACTTATCCGGACGTGACGAAGCTGATTACGCAGCAGATGAAGAACGGTGCTTTGATCATGGACTATTGCGGTCACGGCGCAGCCTATTGCCTGTCGCATGAGCAGGTCATCGTCCGCAAGGATTTCAATCTCAGCAGCCAGGGCAGGCTGCCACTCTGGGTGACGGCTTCGTGCGACATTATGCCCTATGATGCCCGTGATGAAAATATAGGCGAGACCGCAATGCTCAACCCGACAGGTGGCTGTGTGGCCTTCTTCGGGACGACCCGCACAGTCTGGACAAACCATAATAAGCAGGTCAACGTCGGCTACATCAGGAATGTGCTCAACACGGTGAACGGCCGGCGCAATACGCTTGGCGATGCCGTCCGTCTGACCAAAAATGCCATCAGCGAATCGACGGAGCCTTATTCCTATAACAAGCTCCACTACTCCCTGCTGGGTGATCCGGCAATGAGGCTTGCAGTACCGACGAAGACGGTTGTCGTCGACAGCATCTGCGGAGTCTCGACGAGCGAGGCGACCGTCGAACTGCATGCAGGAGCGGAAATCTCCGTGCGGGGCCATGTGGAAGAATCCCCGGACTTCACCGGCATTGTCAACCTGACCGTTCGCGACGTGATGGAACACGTCGTCTGCAAACTCAACCAGGCCGATGACGGCAACGACATCCCTTATGAGTACGACGATCGTCCCAGTATCATCTATCAGGGCAACGACAGCATCGTCAACGGGGAGTTCAATATCCGCTTCGTCCTGCCGCGTGATATCAGTTACAGCCAGGATAGAGGCCTTTTCACTTTCTATGCCTATAGCAACGACAAGAAGAGCCTGGCACACGGCCAGAACGACCGGTTCGTGTACGGAGAAGGCTCCGACGTGGCCAACGACGGCATCGGGCCTTCCATCTATTGCTATCTGAACAGCCCGTCGTTCACGAACGGCGGCAAGGTGAATACGACGCCCTACTTCTATGCCGAGCTCACGGATAAGGACGGCATCAATGCCTCCGGCAGCGGTGTGGGGCACGACCTGCAGCTCGTCGTCGACGGACAGTTGCAGATGAATTACAACCTGAACGACTATTTCCAATATAACTTTGGCGACTATCGCAGCGGTAGCGTCGGTTATAGCCTGCCGGAGCTCAGCGAGGGCGAGCATACGCTGTTGTTCAGAGCCTGGGATGTGCTCAACAACTCCTCGATTGCCGAGTTGAAGTTCCAGGTGGTTCGAGGGCTCAATCCCCAGTGCTTCGATGTCTTCTGTACCCGTAATCCTGCCACGACGACCACCTCGTTTGTCATCAGTCATGACCGTACGGGCAGCGAAATGGATGTCGAACTCGAAATCTTTGATATGTCGGGACGTCAGCTCTGGCGCCATGTGGAAACAGGGCAGCCCACCGACAATACCTACACACTCGACTGGGACCTGACCGTCGACAGCGGCAGTCGGCTCGGCACGGGTGTCTATCTCTATCGCGTGCTCATCAGCACGGAGGGCAGCAAGAAGGCATCACAGGCTCACAAATTGATCATCCTGAATAAAAACTAATGAAATAACGATATGACCAGAATCCGCTTCACAATGCTCCTGCTCGTTCTCATTGCAGGACTAAAGCAGGCATCAGCACAAGAGTTTGTCAATCTCAACGACGATGATCTTCGTGTCGTTGATGCACTTCCCGTCTATAACTATTATCGTGACTTGGGCACGGCCTATGCAGACTCTGTCTACGAGGTCAGTATCGACTATCCGGAGTTTGCCGATCTGACCCGCGACGAGGTGTCCAGCCTTCAGCGCGTCTTGAACGAACCGCTGCCGTCGATGCCTGCAGTCAGGCAAGCCATGCAGATGGAGCGTCATAATGGCACGTTGCGGCTGTCGCTTGTCCCCCTGGTGTTCCGTGATGGAAAGTATCAGAAGTTGGTCAGCTTTAAGCTGAACGTTAAGGGACGTGCGGTCAAGAGTAATGTCCGTGCAGGCGTGATCAGTGCCGACAAGCGTTACGCCAAGCATTCGGTGCTCTCCGATGGCAAGTGGGCTAAGATCCGCATCCCCGAGTCGGGCTTCTACGAGCTGACTCCCGAGCTCCTGCAGCAGGCCGGTTTCGGTGATCCCGAGAAAGTGAAGGTCTATGGCTATGGCGGAGCCCGTCAGCCAGAAAAGATCTCAGCCTCCTATGTGGCCGACAATGACGACCTCTCCGAACTGCCCACCACCGTCATCAACGGGCGGCGCATCTTCTATGGCGTGGGTCCTGTCAACTGGGCAAGTGAGGGCGTTGAGACACGTGATCGCAACAACTATTCCACACACGGTTATTATTTCCTGACCGAGAATGATGAGGAAGCCGTCGTCTATGATTCGCTTCGCTTCACGGAGACGTATTATCCGCTGCCTAATGACTATCACCAGCTTTATGAGGTCGAGAACTTCAGCTGGTATAAAGGCGGCCGCAACCTCTATGATGCTGAGACCTTCGTCGCCGGCACCGAGCGCAGTTATCAGCTGCCGTCCACAGGGAAATCGGGCATGCTGACCGTTCTGATGAGCTATAACTTCTATAGCGATATGCTGGTGCTCGTCAATGGCAAGGAGGTGGGACATATCCTCATCGACAACACCACCACACGTCCTCAGGGAGGACAGCCGGGCGTCAACAAGGTTGACACCAATCGCTACAGTACGGCAGTGGTCGACAAATGGACTTTCCCGGTGGATGATATCCTGACCGACACGACAACCGTGACCCTGCGCGAGCTGTGGGGCCATGAGATGCACCTCGATTACATCTCGTTGAGGAATTTTGAACCCCGCCCGCTGGTCGATCTCGCCACGGTTGCCCTGCCGCAGCCAGAGTTTGTCGGGATGGTGCCCAATCAGGACCGCCATGCCGACGAGCAGGCCGACCTGGTCATTATTGTGCCAAGCAGCAGGATGTTCCTGGGCGAGGCTGAGCGGCTGGCCCAGATGCACAAGGAACAGGACGGCATGCGCGTCAACATAGTGGTGGCCGACGAGCTCTTTAATGAGTTCTCCAGCGGCACACCCGACGCCAATGCCTATCGCCGCTACATGAAGATGCTCTACGACCGAGCCGAGCGCGAAGAAGACGAGCCTCACTATCTGTTGCTCTTTGGCGACTGCGCATGGGACAACCGCATGATTCTGAGTGATTGGCAGAACGAAAACCCAGAGGACTTCCTGCTTAGCTATGAGAGCGAAAATTCGACGAGTGAGACCGAGTGCTACACCTCTGACGACTACTTCTGCATGCTCGACGACAACGAGGGTGGCGACATGCTCAACAATCTCTCAGATGCGGCTGTCGGACGTATACCGGCCCGCACCGTTGAGGAGGCTCAGATTATGGTCGACAAGACCATTCGCTATCGGCTCAATGAGGATGCCGGCGACTGGCAGAATACGGTCTGCTTCATGGCCGATGACGGCAATGCCAACCTCCACATGGAGGACGTCGAGTCGGTCATTGATTCCGTCGGCATCGTCAAATTGCCCTACAGACTGAACAAAATCTATTGGGATGCCTATCCCATCGAGGCTTCCTCGAGCGGCAACGGCATCCCCGACGCACGCCAGCTGGTGCTCAACCAGATGCGCAGCGGTGCCCTGATAATGAACTATACGGGTCACGGCAACGCTGGCGGTCTGTCGCACGAAAGTGTGCTCGTTCGCGAGGATTTTGCTGATGAGACGCCTGGCGGACTGCCTCTGTGGTTCATGGCAGCCTGCGACATTATGCCGTTCAACACTCAGGAAGCTAATCTTGGCGAGACGGCCGTGTTCAACAAACATGGTGGTGCCATCGCTGTCGTCAGTACCACCCACACCGTCTATGCCCAGCTCAACCGTGTCATAAACAAACACTATATGCGCTATTTGCTCGGTTCGGCCAAGGATGATCCGACATGCTACACCCTCGGTGAGGCCCTGCGTAAGGCAAAGATTTCCTACTTCTACGAGAGACGTACCGGCGGTACGCTTGAGAGTACGAAGCCTAACCATCGCCAGTATTCGCTCCTCGGAGATCCCGCCCTTTACCTGAAGACCCCCTCACTGCCCATAGCCATCGACCGTCTTAACGGCATCGACGTCAATGAGGGCACACAGCGCTTGGCTGCCGGTTCTGTCGTGACCGTCGAAGGCCATATAGTCGATCATCCCGAATTCACCGGTCAAGCTTCGCTCACTGTCTGCGATGTCGAGGAATACGTGACGGGCCGCAACAACCAACAGGAGACGGCCGCCCAGCACCGCTGGAAGCCATTCAGCTGGTGGCAGCGTTCGACTGTGCTCTACAACGGCTCTGACAGCGTTGTAAACGGACAGTTTAAATTTACCTTCGCCGTGCCTAAGGACATCACCTACTCTGACGATAATGCCATGCTTTATGTCCATGCCGTCAATGACGACAAGACACTCATGGCTCATGGCGACTTCAGCAACTTCTCGATGGGCAGCGGCGACGAGCCCCTGTTGGCCGATGAGGGCCCCGAAATCTATTGCTATCTGGACAATGCGCTGTTCCAGAACGGCGACTTGGTGGGCGAGTCTCCTTACTTCTACGCTGAGGTTTACGACCCCGACGGCATCAACGTCTCCGGATCGGGCATCGGCCACGACATGGAGCTCATCATCGACGGCAAGATCAGCACAACCTACAATCTGAATCCCTATTTCGAATATCTCTTTGGCGATTATCGCCGTGGCACTGTCGGCTATCAGATTCCCGCCCTCACTCCCGGCGAGCACGTGTTGCTCTATCGCGTGTGGGATGTGCTCAACAATTCCTCCTTCGTCCGGCTTTCCTTCGTCGTTGACGACGGATCCGGTCTGCAGCAGCCTGAGTCATCCGGCATCACTACTGTCACTACGCCGACAGCCAGCGAGCGCGAAGTCTATAACGTGAAGGGACAGAGCGTCAGTCGGCAGCAGGGCAGGGGCGTCTATCTCTACCGCACTGCTGAGGGCGCCGTGAAGAAAAAGGTGATAGGCAGACAATAAACCCCGCTCATTCGCCGTTAATAAGAAACGTATGAAACAGAAAATGAACAGACATAAGATTGTCTTGACCGTCGCAGCGTCGGTGCTGGCCCTCAGTTCCGCCAAGGCCGACGACAAACTGACGACCTTCAACCCTGTGGAGCATGCCGTCATCTCGCAGACCATCGCACCCGACGCACGCTCCGCCGGTATGGGTGATGTGGGTGCTGCCACTGACCCTGATGTCAACTCGCAGGCCTGGAACCTGGCTAAGTATCCTTTCTGCATCAGCCGCGCTGGCGTGGCACTCAACTATACGCCGTGGCTCCGACAGTTGGTCAATGACATCGACCTGGCCTATCTGGCAGGCTACTACCGCGTGGGCGACTACGGTGCACTCAGTGGATCGCTGCGCTATTTCTCGCTCGGTGAGGTCTTCACGGCCGACGATAGCGAGATGACGGTCAACCCCTACGAGATGTCGCTCGACGTGGCATATTCGCGCATGCTGAGCGAGACGTTCTCGCTCGGTGTCGGTCTGCGCTGGATCTATAGTGACCTGCGCTATGACTATAGCGAGGATTCGAAACCCGCCTCGGCCTTTGCTGCCGACATCGCCATGTACTATAACAACTACGTGATGATGGGCAGTCGCGAGTGCCAGCTCGGTCTCGGTCTGACTTTGCAGAACATGGGCTCGAAGATTTCCTACTACGGCGACGAGGAGAGCCAGTTCATTCCGGCTAACCTGCGTCTGGGTGCCTCGCTCATGATTCCCGTCGACGAGTATAACCGCTTCTCGATTTCAGCCGATGCCAATAAGTTGCTCGTGCCCACCGTGCCACTGCAGGATGTAGACGAGTCGAACTCAGACTATCAGGACCGCGTGCGCCGTGAGTATAGCGACGTTTCGAGCATCAAGGGTATGTTCCAGAGTTTTTCCGACGCCCCTGGCGGTTTCAAGGAGGAGATGGAGGAAATCCAGTGGAGCATCGGTGCCGAGTATGTCTACCACGACCAGTTCTCGCTCCGTGCCGGTTATCACCATGAGTCGGAGTCGAAGGGTAACCGCAAGTATTTCACCGTCGGTGGCGGGTTCCGCATGAGCGTCTTCTCACTCGACGTGGGCTACGTCATCTCCACGGCCCAGTCGAACCCCCTCGACCAGACCCTCCGCTTCACCCTGTCGTTCGACATGGACGGCATCAAGGATTTGTTCAGGAAGTAGAACCCACCCCCGGAAGACCCACCCCCCGGCCCCTCCCTAAATGGTGGGGAGTATATAGACAAGCTTATGAATATTCGTGTAGGATTTGGATATGACGTCCATCAAATTGCGGAAGGACGTGAACTTTGGATAGGCGGCATAAAGATTCCATTTAGCCACCCCTCCCTTGGGGATGGGCAGGGAGTGGGCCTTGGCCTGCTGGGCCACAGCGACGCCGACGTGCTGATTCATGCCATTTGCGACGCCCTGCTTGGCGCGGCCAATATGCGGGATATCGGCTATCATTTCCCGGATACCTCGGACGAGACGCTCAATATGGACAGCAAGATTATCCTGCGCAAGACCATCGAGTTGATAGCCACCAAGGGTTATCGCTTAGGAAATATCGACGCGACGATATGTGCCGAGCGGCCCAAGATGAACCCGCACATCCCCGAGATGCAGCGCGTGATGGCCGACGTCATTGGTTGCGACCCCGACAAGATTTCCATTAAGGCCACGACCACTGAGCACCTCGGCTTCGTCGGCCGTCAGGAGGGTATGGCAGCCTACGCCACCGTCCTCATCGAGAAATCCAAGGTGTGATTTTCTACTGCGAATCATCCGCAGTTTTCAGAACGCAACGTTGAGGAGGCGCGGTTCGCCGCGGCTTTCAGTGATGCGGATGCGCAGGCGGTCGGTTTCTATCTCTGGGAAGCGCAGTATACGTTTATAACCTATTGTGGTGGTTTCCTCGTCTATGGGCAGGGGAAACCACTTTCTTTTGTCCCTATACTCTACGCGGAACGCCTGGATGCGCTGGCCCTCGCGGATGTCCTCTTGGAGCACCAGACAGCTGAGGCGCTGGCGGCGGGGCACTTTGATCTCAACGCAGCGGCCCTTTGAATGCAACGAAGGACCGCTGTGCTCCACGCACAGGGCCACTTCGCTGTCGATGATGCGGCGCATGCCGACAGCATTGGCTGAGTCGACGGAATGCACGCGACCTTCGCGATTTACGGGGAAGTTGAGCAGCATGAGCGCATTGCGGCCCACGCTCTGGTAGTAGATTTCGGCCAGTTCACGGGGGGACTTCACCAACGAGTCTTCACTTTCATGATAGAACCAGCCTGGACGGATGGACACGTCGCATTCAGCCGGTGTCCATTGGTCGCCGTCCTCATGTCCTTCAGGCAGTTCCTCGGGGTGGTCATAGCCTGGATAGACTTCACGACCGCGAAGCATTGACCAGTTGGTCGTTGCGGCCACACCCCGCTCATTGCCCACCCAGCGGCAGCCAGGACCGCCGTCGCTGAAGATGATGGCCTCGGGCTGCAGGCGGTGGATGAGTTCATAGATGCGCTCGAAGTGGTAGTAGGTGCGTCGGTCAATCTTGCGCTTCTCGCATGCGCCGCCGTAGTAGCCGTCGCCGCCGTTGGCACCGTCGAGCCATACTTCGAAGATGTCGCCATAGTTGCTCAGCAGTTCCTCCATCTGTCGGTAATAATAGTCCACGTATTCAGGCGTGCCATACGAGGCTTGATGGCGATCCCAGGGTGAGAGATAGATGCCGAACTTCAGCCCGTGGCGGCGGCAGGCATCGCTCACCTCGCGCACCAGATCGCCCTTGCCGTTGCGCCAAGGCGAGCGGCTGATGTTGTAGTCAGTCCATTTCGAAGGCCACAGGCAAAAGCCGTCGTGATGCTTGCAGGTCAGGATGACCCCCTTTATGCCCGCCTCCTTGAACGTCCGCATCCATTGGTCGGCATCCAATCGGGTGGGGTAGAACACCTGCGGGTCGGCGTCACCGTAGCCCCATTCCTTGTCCATAAACGTGTTGGGACCGAAATGCACAAACGCATTCGTTTCCATAGCCTGCCACTTCAACTGCGCTTCCGACGGGCGCGGACCGACGTTCTGGGCGCCGGCCCAGGTCGCCAAGGCGATTGACAGAACTGTTGTAGAAAATAGTCTGGTGATAATCATGGTGCAAAGGTACAACTTTTTCGCGATTCGGCCAAAAAAAAAGTCCGCTGCAACTCTCGCGAGCTACAGCGGAACAAGCCTATGTTTAACTAAAAATCCTTTTTCTCTTAAAAGAAATTTTCGGTCGCATAGAACCAAAAATTTGAAAGTTTAAAGGGAGCTTCACAGCTGCCTCCTGTTATCCTACAGTTGAAAACTTTCTTTTTTACCAATAACTAAAAACCTAAAACTATAAATATTACTACTAACCTAAAACAATCTATTAACCTTTTGACGATGCAAAGTTACGACGAAAATCGGAACTACACAATACTTCTGCCCCCATTTTTATGCAAAAACAGCTTCTTCTTGACGTAAATCAATACGTTGTGTGCGGTAACAGCCACAAATTCGACGTTTTTCCTTTGTTGTTTGCTTTTCTTTCCTTATCTTTGCACTTTAGTTATGAAAGTACTCATCGTAAACACAAGCGAACGCACCGGCGGGGCAGCCGTTGCCGCCGGAAGGCTGGTGGAGGCCCTGAACAACAACGCCGTGAAGGCCACGATGCTGGTGCGCGACAAGCAGACTGACGAAATCACCGTTGTCAGCTTGCCTCATCGATGGCTGCAGCGTTGGCATTTCCTTTGGGAGCGGCTGGTCGTCTTCGTGCGCATGCACTTTAATTATAGTCGGACGTTCGAGATTGATTTGGCTAACTCAGGCTACGACATCACCTGTCTGCGGGAATTTCGCGAGGCCGACGTCATCCACCTGCATTGGATCAATCAGGGCATGCTCTCGTTGAGCGACATCAGGAAAATCCTGAAGTCGGGCAAACCCGTCGTGTGGACGATGCACGACCTTTGGCCCGCCACGGCTCTGTGCCATTATGCCCGCGGTTGCCGCCGCTATACGAGTCACTGCCAGAATTGCCCGTTGCTGCCGGGGCAGGGGAGCGCACACGACCTGTCGGCCTCAGTCTGGCGCCGCAAGCAGAATATGCTGGCGGCTGGCAGTATTCACTTTGTGGCTTGCAGCCGCTGGCTGGAGGGTGAGGCCAGGAAGAGCGCCTTGCTGCATGGCCAGCACATCATGAGCATTCCTAACCCCATCAATACTCGCATCTATCATCCGCAGGATCAGGCCGAGGCCCGCCGGATGATGGGGCTGCCCGTCGAAGGACGCATCATCCTGTTTGTCTCGCAGAAAGTGACCGATGAGCGCAAGGGCATCAGCTATTTCGTTGAGGCTATCCGCCAGTTCGTCGAACAGCATCCTGAACAGAAGACCGACACGCACATTGCCATCCTTGGGGCACACGCCGACGAGGTGGCCGATCAGCTGCCTCTGCCAGCCCATTCGTTGGGCTATCTGAGCGATGAGCGCCAGATCGTTGCCGTCTATAATGCGGCCGACGTGTTCGTCACACCGTCGCTTGAGGATAACCTGCCGAATACAATCATGGAGTCACTGGCCTGCGGCGTGCCTTGTGTCGGTTTCCGCGTGGGCGGCATTCCTGAGATGATTGACCATCTGAAGAACGGCTACGTGGCAGAATTCCGCAATGCTGCCGATCTGGCCAAAGGCATCGGATGGGTGCTGACCGAGGCCGACCGTGACTCGATGCGCAGCGAGGCCCTGCGGAAGGTGACACTCAACTACTCACAATCGAGCGTGTCGCTGCGCTACAGTGAACTATATCAACAGGCCCTGGCCATCAAACACTTCATGCTATGACGCGATTTACGGTTGTCACTATCACTTATAATGCCGAGGCTGTCGTCGGGCGCACGCTCGACAGCGTGTTCGGCCAGACCTACGAGGGTGTAGAACACCTCATCATTGACGGGGCTTCGGCCGACGCCACGATGCAGATTGTCGAGGCCTATAAACGACGCTCCGACGAGTCGGACTCTGGACATAAGGTCATCGTACAGTCAGAGCCAGACGAGGGCATCTACGACGCGATGAACAAAGGACTGACGCAGGCCTCGGGCGACTATATCGTCTATATGAACGCGGGCGACTTCTTTCCCGCAGTCGACACGCTGGAGCAGATAGCCCGCCGTTGTCATCTGAACGAACTGCCAAGCGACGAACTGCCAGCTGTGCTCTATGGCAATACTGACATCGTTGACAGCGAGGGACGTTTTCTCCACCATCGCCGTCTGCAGCCGCCGGCTCACCTGACGTGGCGTTCTTTCCGCCAGGGGATGTTGGTCTGTCATCAGGCTTTCTATGCCCGCACCGACATTGCCAAGAACCTGCAATACGACACAGAATATCGCTATTCGGCTGACGTCGACTGGTGCATTCGGGTGATGCGCGAGGCCGACCGAATGGGGCTGCCCCTGACGAATGTCGGGCTCGTCGTGGCCAACTATCAGGACGAAGGTGCCACAACAAAACATCACCGCGAATCGCTGCGAGAGCGTTTCACGGTGATGCGTCGTCACTATGGCCTCATCAGCACTTTACTGATGCATGGCTGGTTCTTTGTCCGTAGGCTGGTTTACAAGGGGTGAGTGTCCCTGCACTCCCATATTCCCGTTATTTTAGCAATTGCTTGATGGCGGCTTCGACGCTGTCGATGCTCTCGGTGGGCTCGAAGCGGCGGACGATGCGGCCTTTCCGGTCGACGAGAAACTTGGTGAAGTTCCACTTCACATCGCTCTTCTTGTCGTAGTCGGCATCCTGACGGCGCAGCATCTGGTCCATCATCTTGCCCGTCTTGTCGTTGAGGTCGAAGCCCTGGAAGGGCTGGGCCGACTTGAGCATGATGAACAGGAGCGAGGCCTCAGGGCCGTTGACGTCGATCTTGTCGAACAGCGGGAAGGTGGTTTCGAACTGCTCAGTGCAGAACTGGCGGATTTCGCCAATGCTGCCCGGCGCCTGCTGCCCGAACTGGTTGCATGGGAAGTCGAGAATCTCGAAGCCACTGTCGTGGTGGCGCTCATAGAGGGCCTGCAGCTCCTTGTACTGAGGCGTGAATCCGCACTTCGTGGCCGTGTTGACGATGAGCAGCACCTTTCCCTTGAACTGCTTCATGCTGACGCTCTGGCCATCGGCGTCGACGACCGTAAGCTTGTAGATGTTGTTCTTGGCGCCGGCTGTGAGTGCGACGAGGGCCATGAGGATTGTCAGTAGTCTTTTCATGTTGGTTGTTTCATTTATGGTTTAACGATGTCTTTCAGACCATCCTTGCCGTAGTAGTAGCCGCCGTTCTGGAAGGTCATGTTGTCGGTCTGCTGGCCGCCGCCGCTGAAGATAATGTAGTCAGGAGCGGTGGCCTGCGTGCAAGTCCACTTGTACACGCGGTTGCCGTTGTCGGCCTTACCCAGCAGGGTTGCCTCCTTTCCGGGCCAATTCATGCCTAAATAATCCTCGCCCTTGCCGTCGTTCATCCATGCCCAGGTGAAAATCTGGCTGCCCCATGATACTGGGGCCTCGAAGAAGGCGCAGATCTCGCCGGCACTGACTGTGCAGAACGAGGGCACACCGGCGTACTCGCCGTCACTCTGTTGCTGTTCCTCCTTGAGGGTGGGCAGCGTGATAGCACTTGGCTCAATGCCGATGACGTAGTAGGCGTAGTGATAACCGCTGAACACCTTCTTCCAAGCGGCGTCGGGCGAATAGTCGGCAGCCTTGGTGCCAACGACGCACAGCAGCTTCTTCGTCACATCGAGACCGTCAACCTGCACGACAAAGACATCCTTTTGCGAGCTGACCGTGGTGGTGCGGCTCGTGTTGGTGATGCCCACAGCCTTACGGACGGCCACCATGTTGGCAATCTCCTGCTTGTAGGCCTGCCAGTGCTTCATGAAGACACAGGGCGTGCCCGGCATGGCCAGCAGATAGGCGTTGGCGGCCAGCGTGTCGCGACGGATAGGATCCTGCTGGGCGTCAGACGAGCGGTATTCCGTGTCGTGGTTCTCGACGAAAGTCACTGCGTACTGGTTGTAGCTGGCGTCGGACATGACGCTGCCCGTGCCAAGCAGGCGGTAGTCGGCGTCTTGCTTCCAGTTGTTGGCATTGCTGTCGCTCGAACTGCCTCTGAGGGCATTGCGCACCGTATAGCGGAACGGGAAATCGAAGGCGGCGCTGGTCTTGCCGGCCGCGTCGATCCATCGCTTGACCGTTGAGGCGTTGCCGTCCCAGTATTCGCCCACGGAGAATTGTGGCTTGGCATCGTTGTTATACAACTTGGTGAACTCGCCGCTGTAGCCTTTCACCATGTCGTAGCGGAAACCGACGTAGCCAAGGTCGTTGAGCAACATCTTGAGATAGGCCTTCACGTTCAGCTGCACGTTCTCGCTCTTATGGTCGAGGTCGCGCATGCCGTCCCAACCTTCGCCAGTGTCGTTGTTGTTGCTCACGCTCAGGTCCAACTTGGCGGCCTCAGTCTTGGTCTTGCCACCATCGTCGTTGGCACAGATATCGGTAGACTGTAGCTGATAGGTCACCCCGTTGTAAGTCTCTGCGGGGAAGTCCACCCAGTTGGAAACGTTCTTGCGGTGGTTGATGACGACATCGGCAATCGTTCCGATGCCGTTGGCTTTGAACGTCCGGATCATCGACCGCAGTTCATCAGCCGTGCCGAACGAACTGTTGTAGTTAGTGAACCAGTAGAGGTCGTCGTAACCCATCGACTGTCCGCCGCAGTTGCCGCTCTGGGGAATCCATACCAGGTCGAACGTGGTGGCGAGGTTGTCCACCTGACTCTCCAGCACGCTCCACTGAGCATCGGCATAGCCGTCCCAGTAGAAGCCTTGCAGCATGACGCCGCCATACTCCGCTGGCCAGCCCACAATATCAGTTTCCGGCTCTGGTTCCGGCTCCGGCTCCGGTTCCGGCTCTGGTTCGGGTTCTGGATCATCGGGGACAACCACTTCGGGCTCATCAGGATCGTCATCACCGCACGACGTTATGGACATACTAAGGAGCAGGGCTCCACCGAGCATCATTGGGAAAAAGAAATATTTCTTCATTGCCAGTATTGTTTTTATATTATTGGTCTTCAACAGAAAGAATCAGATATTCGAAGGGCTGCAAAGCCTGTGTAGAGGAAAGCGTCAGTTCTCGGTCGGTCAGCTCGTCTTCCACCTTCAGACCTTGCCATGTGGCAGGCACGTCAGCCTCGGCTTCGGCATTGCGCACATTGACCATGACGAGGATACGCTCCTGCCCCAGCGATTTCTGGAACACCAGCACGTCCTGGGCAGGCCAAGCCTCCAGTTCGCCTTTTCGCAAGGCAGGATGGTCGTTGTAGAGTTCAATCAGATCCTCATATTCCTCATAGAGCGGCGAATTGGCTGACCAGTCAACAGGCACGTAGTGGAAGAAGTTGATGGGGTCAGGATAGCCTACCTCCTGCGAACCGTAGATGAGGGCGCCGCCGTGGAGGAAGATGGTGGCCACGTAGGCTGCCATGGAGCCGCGCTCGCTAATGAACTCCACCACGGGAGCCGCCTCGGTGGCATGGTCGTGGTTGGTGGTGAAGCGCATCTTCACCTTGCCTGCGGGCAGCTCGGCGTATTCGGCGCTGTCGGCACTGATAAGGTCAGAGGCCGGACGGCCGTCGCGGAAGACGTGGACGATGGAGTCCTTGAAGTCCCAGCCGTAGTTCATGTCGAAACCACCCACGGTGAAATTGTCCACGTTTTTGCCCTCGGCCAGCATTACAATCTGGCGGGGCTGGGCTGCCTGGCGCAGCTCGTCGATGGCGTCGTGCCAGAAGTCGGCGGGGACGCCGTCGGCCACATCGCAGCGGAAACCGTCGATGCCCACCTCTGTAATCCAAAACTTCATGGCGTCGGTCATGGCGCGGCGCATGTCCTGATTGTCATAGTTCAGGTCGGCCACGTCGAGCCAGTCCCAGGGGCGTGGGTGGATGATGGTGTCGGTCTCCTCGTCGTGCGTGTACCAGTCGGGGTGCTCACTGACCCAAGGATGGTCCCATGCCGTATGGTTAGCCACCCAGTCGAGAATGATGGCCATCTGGTGCTCATGGCACACCTGAGCCAGATACTTGAAGTCGTCGATGGTGCCGAACTCGGGCGCCACGGCCGTATAGTCGCTGATGCAGTAGGGCGAGTTCTTGCCCTTCTCGATGCCGATGGGATAGATAGGCATCACCCACATCACATTGACGCCTAACTCGCGAATAGAGTCAATGCGGGCGGCCACGGCACGTAGCGAGTTCTGTGGTGCAAACACACGGGGGTTCACCTGATACATGGCGACGTCTTCCACGGCAGGCAACTGGAAGTTGTCGGCAACATTCGGTTTCTTCGGTTCGCAAGCGCTCAGCACGATGGCGGCAGCACAGAAGGTAAGTAGTAGCTTTTTCATTTCTTGGTTGGTTTTGGTAAAAGTAACTTTTATGTCGGCGAAGTTACAACAAAATCGCCAATCAATGCACAAGTCTCTGGACGAAAGGGCGTAAAGTGATGCGCAATCGTTTACGCGACAGACGCGTCTTCGAACGTCCACAGGTCGAGCTGCCCAAACGACCAAGAGAATGACGCTAAAAGAAGAAAGCGGGTCCACACGATTGGCGTGGCCCGCTTTTTTCTTATGGCGTGTCTATGATTACTCTACGGTGCAGTAGATGTTGTCAGAACCCTTTCGCGTGGGGTAAAGCTTGATGGTTGAGCCCACGACACTCAGGTTGTCGCCGTTGGCCACCAGGTTGCTCACCGTACCACCAAGGTTGATGTCCCAGCTGTTGTTCGTAGTGAACTTCCAGCCATTGGCCGTTACAGCTGCGCCCGTAATCACGTAGCAGTAGTTTTGTTCGTCCCAAGTCATCTGCTGAGCATCGTCGCCAGCATTCCAGCCATTGAAGTCGCCAACCAGGTTCATGTTGGTGATGCGCACGGCGCTGAGCGTCAGGCTGGCCAAGTCGGCTGTGACGAAGTAGACACCCTCGCCGGCATTGGCCTTGATGTTGCCGCCGCCATCTGCGAAGTCGCCAGTGATGCCACCCGTGAAGGTACCGCTGTTGATTTCGTTGTCCCAGGAACCGGCCACACGTTGGAATTTGAACTCGTTGCCCCATCCGTTGGGGTCAGCACAGTATACGTAGCCAGTGTAAATGCCGCTCTCATCGGTCAGGGCCAGTTTCTGCTCGGCATTAGCCCAGCCATCGGTGGCACCGATGAAATAGATGTAGGGATTAAAGGCTACTGCCTTGTAGCTCCAGGTGAGCTCCAACATGTTGAAGGTGAGGTCATAGTACTTGGCGCCCTCAACAGCCGTGATGACGAGGTTGCCACCTCCGTTGTTGTAGACGAAGGTGCCTTCCGTAGCACCACCGGCCAGACACTTCGACCAATCACCGCCCAGACCAGACTCGGGCGTCATCTTGAATTCGATATTCGAACCATCCTCAGGAGCGGGGATGCGGCAGGTGAACGTCGGGTTGGCGTAGGGATCGCTACCGTCATTGGTCAGCTTATAGGTGGTGTCGGTGTTGTCCCAATCGTTGATGCTGCCCGTGAAATAGTAGGCGGGCTCGATGTCGATGAGCAGAGCCGTGGCTGTCCATGTCTGGTCGAGCATGTTGAAGACGAGGTCGTAGTAGACAGCACCCTCAACAGCCGTGATGACCAGATTGCTGCCTGCATTGTTATAGGCGAACTTACCATCGCCTTCGCCGGCAGTCAGACATTTCGACCAATCACCTCCGAGTCCTGACTCTGGCGTCATCTTGAACTCGATGTTCGAGCCGTCCTCAGCTGCCGGGATGCGCAGCGTGAACACAGGGTTCTCGTAGGGATCCGAGCCGTCGTTGGTCAGCTTGTAGGTCGTGTCGGTGTTGTTCCATCCGTTGATGCTGCCCGTGAAGTAGTAGGCCTGCTCAATCTCGGGAGCCTGCGGAATCAGCTTGATCTTGAAAGGATCGGAGACCGTCACGACGTTCTGGCCGTCCTTGGCATAGTAGCAGCGCACAACGCCCTGGACTGTGCGCTCCACGGGACGCTTGCCATAAAGACCCTCGACGATGGCCGTGATTTCCTCAACGGAGACCTCGCCGGCCTCGCTCATCTCGAGCACGTTGTCACCAATGGTCAGCGTGTAGCCGACGAGCGTGGCATCAGGGTCGCTGACGGTGGGAGCGGTGATGTTGCAGAGCTTCACGACGTCAGTTTTGACGTATGCCAGATTGATGGTGGCAACCTCTGTCACAGCGCCATTACCGAAGGCCACCGTCTGCGGCGTCTCGGCGGGCGACGACATAGGAGGCATCAGACCCTCGTTGTAGTCTTCGTCGCACGATGTGAGTGCGAACGAAGACAGGATAGCAAATGCTGCAAAAAATATCTTTTTCATATTCTTTCTTGCTGTTTTAGTGGTTTTTGATTATTGCTTCGTAATGACAACACGATTGTTGCCCTCGGTCTGGATGAACAGCTGCACGAAGTAGGTGCCGTCAGCGTCGAGCACGAGGTTGGCACCGCTGTCGTGGGTCAGGTTGCCATAAGCCGTTCCGTCGCCGTTGGCGCCGCCCCAGCTGATAGTCCAGTCGTGGTTCATGCGGAACTTCATCTCGCCGGCATTCAGTGTGGCCGTGCCTTCCCATGCACCGGTTGCCTGGTTGTAGGTCAGGTCAGTGTCGGTGTCCCATGAGCCGTTGACCGTGCCGATGATGCTGATGCTGGTGACGGGGGTGACCGTCAGTTTCATAGCGTCGACGTCGACCTCGATCATATAGAATCCGGGAGCCCACGTGTCAGCGAACGAGTTGGTGTTGCAGTCCACCTCGCCGTCGACAATCAGGTCGCCCAGTGCGCCGCCGTCGTCCTGACCGTAGTCGTCATCCCAGTTGTCGACATTCGGACGGAACTTGAAGCCGCCGTCAATCCAGTTGAAGCAACGGTAGTTCTGCGTGAAGTCGCCCTCATCGGTGGTCAGACTGCGCATGTAGACGGGATCCGACCAGCCGTTGAAATTACCCATCATATAGATGTACTCAGCATACTGCGGAGCCACCTTGAACGAAGGTACAACGGTGATCTTCACGGTGTTGGAATAGACTGCAGGCACGTCAAGCGATACAAGCTCAGCCTTGCAGCGCACGTAGACGGGCATCGAGGTGGGCACTTGGTCCTCAGTCTCCCAGCCGGAGAGCTCCACGATGGCGCGGTTGATGTCGGCAGCGCTGACGCCACCGGTGACCGTTGTGAACGAGCCTTTCAGGTCGCTGTAGGTGGCGGGTGTCACGATGTCACCGTTCTCATTGAGCACAGCGTCGACATAGGTGTCGTCGAGTGAGAGCTGGAAGGAATAGCTGGCCGGGGCGGTAAAGCCATAGGCAGGCTGACTCCAGGTGAAGTTGACTGTGCTACTCGTTGCTAAATCGATGAGCTGAGTAGCATAGGCGGGTGTGTTGAGCACGAACTCGGTCGTCATGTGGTCCGTGTCGAGGATGGGGTTGTCGTCGCGGTCGGTGTCGCATGCGGTGAACAGCATGGCAGCGGCAGCAAACAGCAGACCACTCTTGAAATATATTGCTTTCATACTTAAATATGATTCTATTAAATAGTTCAACACTACGCGATTCTCTGATTAGTATCCTGCATTCTGCTTCAGGTTCGTGTTTGCCATGATGTCGCTTGAAGGAATGGGATAGATGTTGAAGTGGCTGTCAACACCGTGAGCTGTGCCGACATTACTGTTCATGCCCTTGAAGGCCCAGAGCTCCGAGCTGGAGGTGAACATGTCGAAGCGCACAAGGTCGCTGCGGCGGTGGCACTCCCACATCAGTTCGCGGCCGCGCTCGTCGATGATATCGCGGGCAGAGACTGTCGTGAGGGTGTTCAGACCGGCGCGGCTGCGGATCTGGTTGAAGAACCACAGACCGTCGTGGCCGTTCACGTTGACATTCACACCGCCTACAACCTGACACTCAGCCAGCATCAGGTAGACGTCGCCCAAACGGAACATGGGGAAGTCGGTGTCGGGGAACGAGTTGGCATCCTCGAGGATTGTGCCGTTGGCCTTCAGGTTGGTGAACTTGAACGATGAGCAGCCGCCCATAATGTAGTCGCCCAGGTCGGTGATGACCTCGGTCATCTCGGAATTGGTCAGGAAGAAACGGTTGCGGATGTCATAGCTCTGGAACTTGTTATAGAACTCCTGAGTCACGCGGATGCCAGCCCAGCCGCTGCCGCCCAGACCGAAGTCGGCTGCATAGTCAGCCTCACCGCCGCAGGCAGCATTGATAATGTAGGTGGTGCCGCCGTATGCCTTGGTGTTCAGGTGATCCTGATAGACACTGAAGATGAGCTCGTGGCTCTTGCCCAGCAGTTGGTCGTTGTCAGCGCAGAACATCTTGTAGTAGTTGCTGGATGACTCGAGCGTGTAGCCCAGGTCGATGATCTTCTGGCAGTACTCGGCGCACTTGGCATAGTTGGCCTCGCCCGTGTAGACCTTAGCATTCAGGTACAGCTTGGCCAGCAGCATGTAGGCCATGCCCTTGCCGGCACGATACTTCTCAGGATCGGCAGGCAGCACCTCGGCAGCCTCTGTCAGGTCGTTGACGAGCCATGCAAACAAGTCGGAACGGCTGATTTGCTGGGGATTGCTGCCTCCTACCTGTGAGTTCTCGTCGACGAAGGGACCATTGCCGAACATGTCGATGACGTGGTAGTAGCTCAAGTCGCGCAGACAGCGTGCCTCGTTGAAATACTGGTTCTTCAGGTCCTCGCTGATATTGCTGGCAGCAATTTGTCGCATCACCTCGTTGCAGAGCGAAATCTGATAGTAGATACGTGCATAGGCAGCCGTCACGAAGATGTCGTTCGTGGCCCAGCTCAGTCCGTGCAAGTCCTTAATGGTTTGGTCATTCCAGTTCATAACGGCCTCGTCGGTGGGCAGTTCCTGCAAGTTGAACAGTGCGCGCAGGTATTGTCCAAAACCACCGTCGATGGTTTTGATATCGGGTTCGCCGCTGTCGCCGTCGGGCGAGCTCACGGCCAGTGCTGAGTAGCACTTGGCCAGCAGCTGGTTGTAAGTGGCTGCGTCGGTCAGCACATTCTCAGGTGTGTCGAGGTTGGGGTCGATGGGAGTGACGTCCAGGTCGCCCGTACATGCCGTGAAGGACAGTGCCGAGGCCATGACAACCGTGAAAATTCCGTTTTTCATTATCATATTCTTTTTCATAATCGTGTGGACATTTATTTAAAAGTTGAGACTGACGCCAAGCAGATAAGTGCGAGGACGTGGATACATGTTGTTGTCGATGCCGCCATAAACCTCAGGATCCAGTCCGTCGTAGTCGGTGATAGTCAGCACGTTCTGGGCGGTGAAGTGGACGCGAGCCCAGTCGCACAGATCGTAGGCTAGAGTCACCTTGTCGAGTTTGAAGAACGAGGCGTTGCGCACGTAGTAATCGCTCATGTAGTGCTGGTTCGACTGCACGACAGCTGAGAAGGGAGCAGTGTCGATGCGGTTCGACACAAAACTGTTGGTCCACATGTCGCTCAGCAGTTCACTGTCGCTGGCCACGTTGTTGTATACATAGTTGTTCAGGTTGGCACGTGCCGAGGCTGACAGCGTCCAACGCTTCCAGTTCAGTTCGGTGTTGAGACCGAAGGTCACATCGGGATCGGGGTGCGTGTAGAAGTAGCGGTCGCTGTCGTCAATCTGACCATCAGCATTGCGGTCGACGAAGACACCGTTCAGGGGACGACCGTTCTGGTCGTAGACCTGCTGGTAAACCCAGAAGTTGTTGATGGGGTGCCCCGTCATCTGACGCTGCACCGTGTTGCCAACAGCACCGGAGATACCACCGGCAGCCACGCCAGTATAGCTGGGATCGTCGTTGGCTGTCAACTTTGTAATCTCGTTTTTGTTGTAGGCCACGTTGAAGCCGATTTCCCAACGCCAGTCCTTCGACTGCACGGGCACAACGTTCAGAGCCAGCTCGATACCCTTATTCTCCAGGTCGCCGACGTTCATCAGCAGCATGTCAGTCAAGTTCGTGCCAGTGGTCACGGGGATGGTATTGAGCAGGTCGGCGGTTTTGCGCATGTATGCGTCGATGCTACCATTGATTCGGTTCTTCAGGAATCCGAAGTCCAAACCGACGTTGTAGGTTGTGGTCTCCTCCCATTTCAGCTGGGCAGCGTAGCCCATGGGTGAAATAGGAACAACGACGTTGTTGCCGAACATATAGTACGAACCACCCTGGTTGGTGTGGTAGGTTGCAATCGAGGGATAGTCGCCTTGGCCGATGTTCTGCTGACCGGTGATACCCCAGCCCAGACGCAGCTTCAGGTTCGACAGCGTGTTCTGGTTCTTCAGGAAGCCCTCCTCGCTGATACGCCATGCCAGAGCCACCGAGGGGAACGTGCCCCACTTGTTGTTCTGGAAGCGCGACGTACCGTCACGACGGATGGTGGCCGTCAGCAGGTAGCGATCCATCAACGTGTAGTTCAGTCGGCCGAAGAATGAGACGAGGTAGCTCTCAGTCTTGAACAGCGGGGTCGTGGCATACTGCGTGTGATTGCCGTCGTTTGACTCCTTATAGTCAGTGGTCTTGTTGAAGAAGTGCTGCCATGAGTAACCGGCCATCACGTCAATGCGGCTCTGAATGGCCTTCAGCTCCTTGGCGTAGTCAAGATAAGCCTCCAAGGTCTGGTCGCGGCGCAGCTGGGTGTACTTCTCCCACAGACCGGCACCGTTTTGAGTCTTGTCGTGATAGGAAATTTCACTCTGGTAGTCGGCCACGTTGTAGCCGTTGGAGGTCGAGATATCCAGACCGAGGTTCAGGTTGGCACGTAGGCCGGGTACATACTTGAACTTATAGTCGAACTGGGCGTTGCCCACGAAGCGGCGCACGTAGGCGTTCTTCTGCTGCTGAGCCAGCTGAGCCAGCGGGTTTAGCACCGACATGGTGTTGGATGCACCGTTGGTCTCCCAGCGGGTGAAGTCGGTCACCTTGTAGGCCGTGTGGTCGAAGACGATGCCGCGGTCTGTGTAGGGAGGCAGCATGGGGTCATACTTCACGGCAGCACCGATGGCACCGTTGTCCGAGAAACGGTTGTGGGTGAAGACACCCTTACCGTTCAGGTTGATGGTCAGACGGTCATCAAGCAGCGTCGGGGTCAGGTTCAGACCGACCGTACCGCGCTCCATGTCGCTGGTGCGGAGGATACCCTCCTGATCCAGCCAGCCGGCTGACAAGCGATAGGGCATCTTAAAGGTCTTGGCCTTGTTCATGATGCCGCCGGAAACGCTGGCGTTGGTCTCGGTCGAAAGGGCCGTGCGGTAGATAGCGTCCTGCCAGTCGGTGTTGTAGACGGGGTTGCCGTTAGCGTCGACGGGACCGAGAGCGGCCACGGCGTCAGCGTTGTCACCATAGTATTTCAGGAACAGTTTCTGCAGACCGTAGGCGTCGAGCACATCGACCGTCTCGCGCACCTGCTGCAGCGAGGTGTTCATGTCGAGCGTCACTTTGGGCTTGCCGGAAGCACCCTTCTTCGTGGTGATGACGATCACACCGTTAGAAGCGCGCGAACCATAGATGGCCGTTGCCGATGCATCCTTCAGGATTGAGAACGACTCGATGTCGTTAGGGTTGATGGTCGAGAGCACGTCGCTTGAGCCGGAGATGCCGGTTGAGCTGATGGGCAGACCGTCGATGACGATCAGAGGATCATTCGAGGCCGACAGCGACGAACCGCCACGGATGCGGATTGTGGAACCGGCACCAGGCTGACCGCTGTTGCTCGTGATGGTCACACCAGCCGACTTACCCTGCAGCAGGTCAGCAGGCGATGTTGCAAAACCCTTGCCAAGCTGGTCGGCTTCGATTGACTGCACCGAACCGGTGGCGTCGCTCTTTTTCACCGTACCATAGCCGATGACCACAATGTCGTTGAGCATGGTCTGGTCGTCCTGAAGGGTCACCTCAACGCTGGGGGCAGCCTTGACCGTGGCTGGCTGGTAGCCCATGTAGGTCACCTGCAGGTCCTGACCCCTGTCGGCTTTTACGGTGAAATTACCGTCGAAGTCGGTCACCGTGGCCGTCTGGGTGCCCAGCACGCGCACGGTGGCGCCGATGACGTCTTCGCCAGTAGCATCTTTCACATGACCTTTGACAGTAATCTGTGCAAAGGCGCCCATGCTTAGGAAGAGGCCCATCATGAGGGCGAGCATCCTGAGCGGAAACTTAATGTTTACTTGCTTCATCATTACATTTAAATTAGAGTTAGTTGTTAGTATATTTAATTCTTGTCTTTAGCTAATCTGGCAATTTCGATGCAAAGGTAAACTTATTTCAAAGACATTACACTTTTTTTTGTTTAAATTCGTTATAGAGTAAAGTGCAAACGTTTGCATTCGCCCTGCGCGACATTGTCAGATGTGGTTCGCGCACGTATGGGAATTTTGTGGTATCTTTGCATTGATAAACATCCTGACCTGATGAAAGAGAATACAGTCTTGACGATGAAGGACATTGCCCGCGAGCTGGGCATCTCGGTGGCCACCGTGTCGCGGGCGCTTAAGGATTCCCCCCGCATCTCTGAGGAGCGCCGGCGGCTGATTCAGCAGTATGCCCGCGAGCATAACTTTACGCCCAACGTGCTGGCTGAGTCACTGCGCCATTCGAGGGTGCAACCCGTGCGCGTCATTGGTGTGATCGTGCCTGAGCTGGTGCACTATTACTTCTCGACCATCCTCAAGGGCATCGAGGAGGAGGCTTCCAGCCGGGGCTATCGCATCATGGTGGCGCAGAGCAACGAGCGCTATGAACGCGAGGTGCGGCTCTGTCAGTCGTTCTATGAGAACAAGGTGTGTGGCATCATCGTCTCGCAGGCCAAGGACACGCAGCAGTATGATCACTTTCAGCGGCTCATCGACCTGGGCGTGCCACTCGTCTTCTACGACCGCATCTGCACCGGTGTCAATGCCAGTCGCGTGGTGGTCGACGACTATATGGGTGCCTTCAATGCCGTGACGCATCTCATTGAGACGGGCTGCCGTCACATTGCTTTCTATGGTTCGCAGATGAACCTTGAGATTTCGAAGAACCGCTTCAACGGCTACAAGGATGCTCTGCTGAAGCATGGACTGGCTTTCGATGAACGTTTCACCCGCCACTGCGACAATCGTCAGGACGCAGAACTCATCACCCCCGACATGTTTGATATCGATCCGCACCCAGATGCTTTCTTCGCCGTCAACGACGACACGGCCATCGGCATCCTCTACACCGTGAAGCGCATGGGGCTCCGGGTGCCCGAGGATGTCTGCATCTGTGGCTTCACCAATGGCGACCGGGCCATCGCCTGCGACCCGATGCTCACCACTGTTGAGCAGCGTGGCGTCAGGGTAGGGGAGGAGGCCGCCAATATTCTCATCGGCCACGTCGAGGGAACCATCCCCATCGACCGGGCCGAGCGCCGCATCGTCCGCACCCGCCTCATCATCCGCGGCACGACGCGGTGAAGGGGCTTGCCGGTTTTCCGGCGCTTCGGTATTCCGAGGCTTCGCTATTCCGAAATTCCGGCATAACGGTATTCCGAAGAAAAAAAGTAACAGAATAAAAAAATAACAGCAATGAAACAAAAACCGGATTTATCGTTTTGGAAGCTCTGGAACTTGAGCTTCGGATTCTTTGGAGTGCAGATAGCCTACGCGCTCCAGAGTGGCAATGTGTCGCGCATCTTCCGCACGCTCGGTGCCGACCCCCACAACCTGAGCTATTTCTGGATCCTGCCCCCGCTCATGGGCATGATCGTGCAGCCCATCGTGGGCACCCTCAGCGACCGCACCTGGACTCGCTTTGGCCGCCGCATTCCCTATCTCTTCATCGGTGCCACCGTGGCTGTGGCCGTCATGTGCCTGCTGCCTAACAGCGGCTCGCTGGGGCTCAGCCTCTCGGCTGTCATGATGTTCGGTCTGCTGATGCTCATGCTGCTCGATACCAGCATCAACATGGCCATGCAACCGTTTAAGATGCTTGTCGGCGACATGGTCAACGAGAAGCAGAAGGCCAAGGCCTACAGCATTCAGTCGTTCCTCTGCAACGCCGGTAGCGTGGTGGGCTTCCTCTTTCCCTACATATTCACGGCCATCGGTCTGAGCAATGTCGCTCCCGAGGGCATCGTGCCGCAATCGGTGGTCTGGTCGTTCTATGTAGGCGCTGCCATCCTGATTCTGTGCGTCATCTACACGGTGGCCAAGGTGCGCGAGTGGCCGCCGAAGGAGTACCGCGAGTACAATCCTGAACCGCCGAAGGAGCAGTCGGCCAGCTGGTTCGCCCTGCTCAAGAGCGCCCCCTCGACGTTTTGGAAAGTCGGTCTGGTGCAGTTCTTCTGCTGGGCAGGCATGCTCTACATGTGGACCTACGTTGTCGACGCCGTGTCGCTCACCGTCTGGGGCACGGCCGACGCCGCCACTGAGGCTTATCAGGAAGCCGGCAACTGGACCGGCGTGCTCTATGCCATTCAGGCCATGGGCTCTGTTTTCTGGGCAACGATGTTGCCTCGTTTCCGCAATGTGAAGATGGCTTATTCGGTCAGTCTTATTCTTGGCGGACTGGGCTTCCTGCTCATACCCTTCTGTCCCGACAAGTACCTGCAGATCGTGCCCTTCCTGCTCATCGGTGCCGGCTGGGCCGCTATGCTTGCCATGCCTTTCACCATCGTCACCAATGCCCTGCAGGGTTATGGTCACATGGGCACCTATCTGGGGCTGTTCAACTGCACCATCTGTCTGCCGCAGATTGTGGCAGCCGTCATGGGCAAGCCCATCATGCACCTCGTCGGTGGTTCGCAGACGTCGATGATGCTTGTGGCCGGTGTGCTGTTTATGCTTGGGGCTCTGGCCGTTGGAGGCATCAAGGTTAAACGCTGAGCCCCCGAATCCATGAGCAGCGGAATACCGGAATTTCGGTATTCCGCTTTTTCGTTATTTCGTTATTTCGTTATTCCGTTATTCCGTTATTCCGTTATTCCGTTATTCCGTTATTCCGGAATTTCGGGATTTCGGGATTTCGGGATTTCGAATCCTCTTAGATGATGTCTCTCGTTCCCATGCATCGTGGATAGTCGCTGCAGCTCCAGAATTCCTTGCCGGAGTTGATGCCCTTCTTCGCCACACGCTTGATCATTGGCTTGCCGCACAACGGACAGGCGGGAGCTTCGGCATCTGTGCTCTTTTGTGTGCGATAGGACAAGCGCTCGGCGGTGAGGGCCTCCGTGAAACCTCCTTCCAACTTGAACGTGTCGAGCTGATGTTCAATCTGACGGCCTAACATCAGAATCAGACGGTTGCAGAGCACAAGCAGGCAGTTGGCCTCCACCAACGAGTTGCCGCTGTTAAGCCACACGTCGAATTTATGTTTTTGGGCGAGGATATGTCTTGAGCTTTGGTGGAGCACGTCGTCTTTATAGTCCGGGCGGTCGAGGCGGAGATTGTAGACCGAGGCATAGTTGGCCGTCTTCACTGACCAGGGAAGGCTCTCATGACGGAGCAGCCAGTTCAGGTAGTCATTGGCTAATTCGGCGAGGGTGGCGCGGGCCACGTCGGTGAGCTTCATCTCCGTCTCCTTCGATGTGGAGTGGCGCGAATTGCCTTCAGCGATATTGGCCGGGGCAGAGCGGGCAGCCATCGACATCTGGTCATACTGGCGTCCGCAAGGGTCGTTGGTGTGGTTCAGGTGGCGCATGCAAAAGTCTTGCGTGGCCAGTTGTATCACGTTTGCAAGCACCCAGGTGTCAAGCCAGTAGAAACCGAATCGTTTTATTTCCATTTTCTTTTTCCTTTCTTTTTTTTCGGTATTTCGGTATTCCGGTATTTCGGTATTCCGAGGCTTCGGTATTCCGGTATTCCGGTATTTCGGAATTCCGGTATTCCGATGTTATTATTATAACGTGGCAGCGGCATTTTTATTTTGAATAAATTTGGGCGGTGTCGCTTTTTTTCGTACCTTTGTGGCCATGACGAAATCATCGCTTTTTATCGCTTTGATTGTGTGGGCCCTTCCTCTCGGTATGGCGGCACAGCAGCACCATTCCGATGCGCTCGACGACATCGCACAGCATGTGCCGATGGCCTCCGTTGTCGTGCTCAGAGCCTGCGGGGTGGAGGGACGGGCGGCCTCTTGGGGCGATCTGGTGCTGACGGCGGCCTCGGCATACGTCCTTTCCGCTGCCACTACCTACGGGCTCAAGCACATCGTCGACGAGCGGCGCCCCGACCATAGCGACTGTCGGGCTTTCCCGTCCGGCCATGCCACGATGGCTTTCGCCGGAGCCTCGGTCCTGCGCCATGAGTATGGTCATCTGTCACCGTGGGTGAGCATCGGCGGTTATGCCTATGCCACCCTCGTTGCTGCCGACCGCGTGCGCCGCGACCGCCACTATGTGCACGACGTCTGTGCCGGTGCCGCCATCGGCATCGCTGCAACCGAACTGACCTATTACATAAATAAAAGGTTCGTGCGCGCGCGTAATGCTGATGTCGTCGTAGCCTCGCAGGGAATGGGGGTCGTCGTGAGATTCTGATTTTTGTTTACAAACCGTCGGTTGTCGACGAAGAAACGGCCCTTTTCCAGCCAAAAAGGGCCGTTTCTCGACTCGAAAAGGGCCGCTTCTCTGCCCGAAAAGGACCGCTTCTTTTTCGTTGCTTTTCTATTCTGCTGGATATCAGTTGATTACGCGTTCGTAGTTCTCGGTTGCGAATTTTGTTTACAAATACGGCCTCAGAAGGAAATGAAATAAATGATAAATTTCGGGTAATTTCTTTCCTAATCAAAAATAATTTCGTAACTTTGTGGGCGAATAATGATTACTGACACCAAATTGTCCCAAACGTCGGCACGTCTGTGCCTGAAGTCGCGCGACGAAGTCTTCTTTATCGACCTTGAACGTACACTCTACATCAAGGCCGACGATCACTATGCCCACGTTCATTACACTTCCAGCGTCCATTTCATGGTCCCCTTCAGTCTGGGCCGCATCGAGGAGCTCATCATCAGCACGCTTGGCGCCGACTCCTTCATGCGACGCATGGGTCGCAAGTATGTCGTCAACATTCGGCGTGTCTTTTCCATTAACACCGTCCGCGAACAGCTCTGTCTGGCCGACGATCAGGGAAAGACCGAGGTCATCCACCTGCCTAAACTCGTCCTGCGTGAACTTATCGACGACATGACCCTTTGAGACGCTACACTCTTTAACCAAAATAAGCAACTCGGACACCGATGAGGAAATTTTTCACGAAGAAAACCTATAGTTTCGCGAAAAATGAATTATTATTGAGTTGTCGTTTCAGCATTTTCCCCTACTTTTGCGCACAAAACGTCCGTTCGCTACGTGGTTTTGGTGCATCCACGTGCGACTACACGTGTGTACATAAATAGAAAGTAAGAACATAATCATTAATTTAAACCAATCAAAAAAGTATGGCAAAAAAAGTAGTTTACTCATTACTTGCCCTTTCCGCAGTACCCGCTGCTAACGCTAATGCAGCCGCTGTAGCTCCCGCACAGGGAACACAGGTGCAAGGTGAAATGACCGCAGCTGATGTCCAGGAGGTTTATCAGATGCTCGAAGACCTTGACTTCGGAAAGGTTATTGATGGATTGCAGAACAAGCTCAACGCTGGTGTCAATGAGATTGAGCAGATGCTCGCTGATGCCGATGGGTTTGATGAGCGCGTCGATCAAGACAAGCTGGAAGCTCTTAAGCAGCTCCTGAAGGATTCGAAGGTTGAGATTGCTGGCATTGACCAGGATCTCGATGATATCAAGAACAACGAGGAGAACCAGACCGAAGACAACTACGCCAAGGTTAGCGCCCCCGATGAGACTAACGAGTACGTGATTAAGCTGAATGAGATTCTCGAAAAGGCACGTGCAGCTTTCAATGAGCTGAATGCTGAGAACGAGAATATCCTGGCCAACGACCAGAATCAGGCTGACGCTCAGGATCTGAAGAATGCCCTCGACGAACTGAAGGAAGCCGCTGAAGGCCTGAAGGACGAGACGAAGAAGGACGACATCAATGGCGAGGTCGCCGATGTTGAGCAGCTCGTCAACGACTTCCAGGATGCTGCCGACAAGGCTAACGAGGACGGCACTGCCACCGAGTTTGAGCCCACTCCCACCAAGGAGGAAATTGAGGAGGCTATTCAGGCTGTTAAGGACGAGATTTCCACCATCAACGCCAACTTCGATGCTTATCAGGAGGTGAAGGATGCCATCGCAGCTTCTACCGATGCCTACAACAAGGCCAACGACCTGCTGCAGAAGGAACTCGCCGGTAAGGAAGAGTATGCTGACATGCTGAAGGATGCCCAGAAGGCTCTGACCAAGATTGCCCAGGATATCAAGGCAGCTGACGAGGCCAATGAAGGAGCATACGCAGCAGGCGAGTCGGTTGACAAGAAGGATGAAATCCTTGCTATGTTCGAGACCAACACTGAAAATATCCTGAAGATTGCTCAGGACGCCATCGACAAGTACAATGCCATCGAGGCTGCCAAGGAGGAAATCAAGACCTTGCAGGACAACCTTGACGCTGTTGAGATTAAGGACGAGTTCATCAACAAGGACGAGCTCACCGAGGAGAAGGAAGGCATCCAGAAGGAGATTGACGAACTCTCTGACGCTGTCAAGGACGCCATCAACGATCCCGAGGTGAACGGTGACTACAGCATTGCTGATAAAGCCGGAGCTATTCAGGATGAGATTGACGCACTCAATGGTAAGGTTGAGGCCGCTCAGACTGCCTATGAGGAGAATGAGAAGGCTAATAGCGACGTTGTTCAGCTGATCAACGACCTGCAGGAGAAACTCGACAATGCTAAGGAAGCCGTTGAGGAAGTGAATTATGAAAAGAACGACAATGCTCCCGTTGATGAGCGTTACAACACCCTCATCAACGACCTGCAGACTCAGATTGACAACCTGAACAAGGACGCTGAGGAGGCTTACAAAGCAGGTACGTCTGTTGACTTCAAGGATAATTTCGAAGCAACGACTCGGGAACTGAGTGATGCTATTGACGAGTTTGCTGAGAAGTCAATCGCTGCTTACGACCACTATGTGGAAGTTGAGGAGCAGATTTCAGACGTCGAAGACAGCCTGAAGGAGCTCAATGACTTCATCGCAGGCATGACTGCCGATACTGAAGCGTTCAAGGCTAATGCCGAGGAACTGGAAGGTCGCATTGAGGCTGTCAAGGCCGAGATTGCCGAGGCTATCACCAAGGAAGGCAAGGAGCACTGGGAGGCCCTGCTCGCTGTCAACGCTCCTGATGCCGGAACGACGGAGCTCGACAAGATTGCCCAGGACATCGAGGATCTGCTCAACAGCGCTACTGACGCTCAGAACCAGTATGACGCTGACCAGGCTCACGACGCCCGCGTGGCTATCACCCAGGAAATCCTGGATCGTCTGACTGTGTTCGAGGATAAGCTCGCCGAAGCTGAGTCGGAACTTAACGATCCCGATGCTCAGGATGCTCTGGGCGCTGCCTATGAGGAATTGAAGGGGCAGCTCGAGGATATTCAGAACGAGCTCGGTGAGAACAACGAGGCTAACGCATCGAACGATGAGAATGCTACGCTCTACGACAAGTTCAACTACAACAAGGAGTATGAAAATCGTGATGACAACCTCGAGCCGGACGATGTGAAGGCCTTCTCAGAGCTGTCGAAGATCAACGACGCCCTCAAGGAACTCACTGGCGACATTGACAACCTGCTTAAAGATGTTCAGGATGCCAAGGATCGTGTTGCCAACAACAATAAGGCTAATGAAGAACTTGGTGACCTGCTCGAGGATCTGCAGGACAAGCTGGATGCTGCTATTCAGGAGGTCGCTGACCTCGATTACACCACCAGCGAGGATCCCGTTGAGAAGGAGTTTGCTGACGACTTCGATGGAGTTCAGAAGGAAATCGATGATCTCAAGACAGAGATTGAGGGACTGTTCAATGATGAGAAACTGAAGGAAAATCAGGAACGCCTCGAAGAAACAATTAAGAACATCGAGGATGAGATTGACCAGATCCTTGAAGATGCCAAGGCTGCACAGGCTAACCTCGACGCTATCGCTGCACTCAACGACCGCTATGAGGAAGTAAAGGCAGAATATGAGGATGCTATGAACACCGGCGTGGCTGAGAACGATCAGCCTTACGGTGATGCTGTTGACCACTTCGTCGATCAGCTGAAGGATCAGCAGACCATCCTCGACCTCATCAAGGAGGACATCGACGCCCTGACCAACGACGCTGTTGAGAAGAAGGACGACCTGATGAAGCGCCTTGACAACTTCGAGCAGGGTGTCAATGATGTGCTCGCTGACGTGACTGCCAACCGTGAGGCCTACGAGAAACTGCTCAACGGCACTGACAAGGAGGACGGCTCCGTCAATACCTATGGTAAATATGACGCTCAGGATCTCTGGAATGACAAGTATGCCGAAATCAACGGCAATCCCGATTCGGAGACCAAGACCGAGTGGCTCGGAAAACTGGATGGACTCCAGGATGAAATCAATGCACTTGCTGTTGAAATCAACGAGGCTTATGGCGAAGGCAAACTTTCCGTCAAGGAGAATGCTGACGAGCTGCAGAACAAGATCAATGAGATCATCAACAAGCTGAACAACCTCAGCGAGGGCTACGACGAGTCAATCGCTCAGGAGAATGCCGAAATGAACGATGCATTCTTGACAGCTATCGCCGCTACCGACGAGGCTTACGAGCGTGCCGTCAAGGAAATCGACTCCTATCGTGGCGTGAACAATGAGGACCTGATGGCTGCCATCGAGGAAATCGTTGTGAAGTATCACGATGAGTTCTACATGATCGACGAGCTTGGCAATGTCGCTCCTAATGAGGACACCTATCGTCAGCGCATCCAGGATCTGAAGGATGAGGCTGGTACGGCATTTGCTGAAATCGTGAGCCCCAATAAGCTGAGTTCTGAGTGGGTGCAGAAGGCTGAGGACCTGACCACAGAGATCAACGGTAAGGTGGATGCCCTCCACGCAGACATTCAGGCTGTTGTCGATGCTTACTGGGCTGGCCTGAAGGCTGAGCTCGAAGGCAAGGTCGCTGCTGCTGAGGCTGTTATCGCCGCATACGAATTCGACGGTAAGGAGAATGCCTTCGACGACGTGACCACGCTGATTGAAGAGGCTGACGCATTCGCAAAGGATGCTACCGCTGAAAACATCAACAAGCTGGCTGAGAAGCTCAACGAGCTGGCCGACATTGACAAGATGCTGACCACCGACAAGAACGAGGCTGCCAAGAAGGACATCGATCCTCGCATCGATGAGGCCAAGGGTCTCTACGAGGAGTGGAAGGCTGAACTCACTGGTGATGCTCTCCAGGCTCTGAATGACCTCTATAACGAGACCGTTAAGAAGGCCATTAGCCTTGAGAATAACCGCTACAAGAAGGAGACTCTGCCCGGTGCCCGCAATACCATCCTTAACTACCTTGAGAAGTTCAAGAATGAAGGCCAGACCATCGTCGATGAGTACAAGGCTGCCCAGGAGGCTGCTGAGGAACTGGCTGCGGCACAGGAGGAGCTCAACAACAAGATTGACGAGGCTATCGAGAAGCTCGAGCAGTTCCTGGATGGTGATGACGACATCGCTGACCTGGAGGCTCTGCGCGACGAGATCGAGGCTATGGACGAGGCCACTGACGCCGCTACCATCGAGGCCGAAATCAATACGATCGTGAATGACGCTATCGATGAGGAGCAGGAAATCATCATGGCTAAGCTCGAGGAGCTGCAGGAGGAGTACAACCGCTTCGCTTCTGAGAATCCTGAGGAGTATGAGCGTGCCGCTGAGATGCGCAAGATGATTGAGACTGCCCGTAAGGCTGGCACCAGCGAGACCGCAACGGCTGACGACATCATCGAGGCAGAGCAGGCTCTGGCCGAGCTCAATACCGCTCTCGGTGCCGACAACGACGCTGCTAAGTCTGAACTCAACGACCAGATTGCTGCTCTTGAGGACGAGGCTAAGCTCGAAGGCGTCAGCGACGAAGTCAAGGAGCAGTTCAAGGATGAGCTTGATGCTATCAACGATGAGATTGCTGACCTCAAGGATGCTGTTGCCAACGAGGAGAATGCAGACTTCTATAAGGACAAGCTGCAGGGTGAGATCGACGCCGTCAAGGCTGAGCTCGACGCCATCGTTGAGCAGGCTACGGCTGAGCAGGCTAAGATCGACGCCAACCAGGCTGCTTACGATCGTCTGATGGCTGAGCTCGACGCTGCTCAGGAGCTGCTTGATGCTGCCAATGCTAACCTCGAGACGCTGCCTTATGGCTCGACGTTCGTTTCTGCTACTGTGAATTACTATCAGAATCAGATTGACCAGCAGCGTGATCAGGTTGAAAGCGACTATGGCAAGACCTTGCTCACCGAGAGCAGTGAGAACCCGACTTTTATCCAGAACCTGGGAACCTATCTGTCTCAGTCGGTCAACTATGCCGCTTATCGGGAGGCCTACAAGAAGATCAGCGATCTGCAGGCTGAGTACAACACAGCCCGTGGCGGTCTCACTGAGAAGGACTATGCAGCATCAGTCTGGAATGAGATCCTTGAAGAGTTCAATGACATCCAGAATGAGATTAACAACCTCATCCTTGACAACTACACGGCTTATGACGATCAGACTTCGCTTGAGTTTGTCAACGGTCTGGATGAGAAGGTGCAGGAGCTGAACGATCGCATTGCTGCTCTGTCGGAGCGTGTGCAGACCATCCAGCTTGGTGACGCTAACCACGACGGTAAGGTCACTCTGAGCGACTACTACACGCTGCTTGACATCATCATTGGTGAGGAGAAGCCCGAGCCCGGTACTCCCGAGTTCGTTGCTGCTGACATCAATGAGGACGGCGATATCAACATCGCTGACGCAACGGCTCTGTCGAACCTCGTGCTCTACGGCAACGTGGAGGGTACGGCCAGCGCTCGCGCCGCTCAGAATGTTGAGGAGAATGTCTATGTTGAGGCTTCGCAGAATGCCGACGGCACCATCCGCCTGGCTCTGAACCTCACCAACGGTCGTGCCTACACGGGCATGCAGATGGACGTTGTGCTGCCCGAGGGCATGAGCATCGTCGCTGAGACCGCTGGCCAGCGTGCTGAGAACCACGGTGTCTACACCGGTGAGTTCGACGGCTTCACTCGCGTTGTCGTTGCTTCGGCCCAGAACACTGCCCTTGCAGGCAACAATGGTGCCGTGGTCTACATCGACATTGAGGGTGCTGGTTCAATGGATCAGATTGAGTTCCAGAACGTGCTGTTCGCCGAGACCAATGCTCAGCTCACTGAGTTCACCGTCGGCGCACCTGTCACCAACGGCATCAACTCGATCCAGAACGACAGTCTGATGGATAAGGTCTACAACATGGGTGGCCGTGTGATGAATGCCGTCAAGAAGGGCATCAACATCATCAAGGGCAACGATGGTGAGACCAAGAAGGTTGTGGTGAAGTAAGTATCCACTTCTGACGATATGTGAAAGGAAGGTGTGCGTGGCTCTCACGCCACGCACACTCCCTAAAACAAGAATATCCAACGAATCAACAAACAGAAAGATTTTTCTATGAAGACAATTACTTCAAAACTGGCTGCCCTGCTGCTTTTCTTTATGGGAGCTATCGCAGCTAATGCCGAGACGAAGGTCTATCTTGATGATATCAATATCGCTGCAGGTGAAGAGGCCGTCGTAGGTGTCAACCTCGACAATGCCGACGATCCCAATATCATTGGTGTCCTGCTCAACATCACCCTTCCCGAGGGCCTTGAGATCGTTCTCAATGAGGATGGCGACATCTTCACGAAGACTGAGCGTCTGGGTAAATACCACAACTTGAATGGCACTTATCGCAGTGACCTGGGTGTCTATCGTCTCTCTATTTCCTCTATGAGCCGTGTAACGATCAAGGAGACCAGCGGTGCTATCGCTACCTTTACTGTGAAGGCCAATGACAAGATTGCTAACTCCACGATGAAGGTTTCTGACATCTCTCTGACGAAGAAGGCTGACGGTTATCCTGACATCTATCCCGCCGATAGCGAGGCTACCGTAAGTGTTGCCGACCGTCTGGATGGTGATGTCATGTTCTATGTCGGTCAGGATGAGTACAATGTCAATCCTGGTGATGAGTTTACCGTTGTGGTGAATATCAGCAATACCGCCACTCTGGCTTCGATGCAGTGCTATATCACCATCCCCGAGGGCCTCGAGCTCGTCGAGAATGCTGACGGTCTGCTGTTCGACCTGACTGAGGAACTGGCTGAAGTGTTTGGCATGAGCATCGGTGATGATCTGGCAGCTGAGGGCAAATATTTCTTCGCTCTCTCCTCGTACTTCAACGAGCCTCTGCCTGACGAGGGTGTTCTCTTTACCTTCAACCTGAAGGCTACAGAGAATCTGCCCGAGACTGCTGAGATCTTGATTGACAAGTTCCTCGTGGCCAACAAGGCCGCCAAGGGCTTCAATCTCGACAACCAGATCAAGGTGACTGTGAGCAACGCCGTCGCTACTGGTATCGATGCTGCCAAGGCTTCGGTTGCCGGTGCAGAGTACTTCACCGTCGGTGGTCAGCGCGTCGCTGCTCCTCAGAAGGGCATCAACGTTGTGAAGATGGCTAATGGTGAGGTGAAGAAGATCCGCTTCTAATCCGACAGTCAACTCCGATATCAAGGCGAGCCTAAAAGCGGGCTCGCCTTTTTTTTCTTTAATGGTGCAAACGTTTGCATCTTTTTGTCGCCGCTTTTATCAGCATTGTGTAGCAAAGGGAAAGAAAAAGTAAGTAATTTTGAGGCAGAAATGAAATGAAACGTCATATGAAATTACTATTTAACCTTGATTACCGAACGGTTTACGGCGAATTGTTAGTTCTCAATATCTTAGGAGACCAAGCAGAGCCGGAGCGCCATCCCTTGACGACGGTCGATGGACAGCGATGGACGCTTGAGCTCAGCCTGAACCAGCCGGCCGGCGGTATGCTGAACTATTACTACAGTGTCTGCCGTGACGACCGTGTAGTACGGACAGAGTGGACCGTTGTGCCCCATCATCTGATCTTGAATCCTGTCAGCACCATCATCGTGAATGACCGATGGATCGACATGCCTGCCGATTCCTATCTTTATTCGTCGGCTTTCACAGAGTGTGTGACCAGCCGGCTTCGCAGTGAAGGAACCCTGGCCCCGATTCTGCTGACGCCGACATCGCGCCTGCTGACCTTGAAAGTACGAGCTTCTCAGTTGCGCAGTCACCAGCGCCTTGGATTGGTCGGTGCACCGGTCTATCTCGGCAGTTGGGACACGTCAAAGGCGCTGCCCATGGCCGAGCAACAGCCTAACGAGTGGGCCGTCAGCCTCGAAGCCGACCGTCTGCCCCACGACGTGGAGTTTAAGTTTGTCGTCATTGACGATGCCAATCCGTCGAACGTCTTGTGGGAAGAAGGCGACAATCGCCGTCTGCCGATGCCGGAGCCGACAGCAGAGAGCCGTTTGATTGTCATAGAGATGCAGCCAGCGTGGTTCGGTGTGCCTCAGTGGAAAGGTGCCGGCACGGTGATTCCCGTCTTTTCTCTCCGCAGTGAAGGCAGTTTCGGCGTTGGCGACTTCGGCGACTTGAAGATGATGGTTGACTGGTGCGTTAAGACTGGTCAGCGCATCCTGCAAGTGCTGCCTATCAATGACACCACGTTCACTCACACGTGGCAGGACAGCTATCCATACAATGCCATCAGCATCTATGCCCTGCATCCTCAGTTTGTGGACTTGCGACAGCTGCCTGCCCTGAAGGATGAGGCTGTCAATGTCAGGTTTGAGGCATTGCGCCAGGAACTGAATGCCTTGCCTCAGATTGACTATGAACGTGTCAATGAGGCTAAGATTGCTTATCTGCAGGCTATCTTCAAACAGGAAGGCACCCGCATCATGCGAGCGAAGGCATATAAGCAGTTCTTTGAACACAACAAAGAGTGGCTCGTGCCCTATGCCGACTTCTGTGTCGAGAGAGATGAGAGCTTGGGTTCAAAAGAGGCCCCTCTCAACTCCAACTTCTGGATCTTCGTCCAATATGTCCTCGACACCCAGATGCGTGCCGCCCATGAGCATGCCCGCAGGAACGGTGTCATCCTGAAGGGCGACATTCCTATCGGCATATCCCGCGACGGTGTGGAGGCCAAGGTGGAGCCCCGCTATTTCAACCTGAACGGTCAGGCAGGTGCGCCGCCCGATGCCTTCTCCGAGGACGGCCAGAACTGGGGTTTCCCCACCTACAACTGGGACGTCATGCTCGAAGATGGCTGTCAGTGGTGGGTGCGTCGCTTCCGTAAGATGCAGGAGTATTTCGATGCCTATCGCATCGACCACGTGCTCGGATTCTTCCGCATCTGGGAGATTCCCGTGCCAGAGAAAAGCGGCCTTTATGGCCAGTTCCAGCCCTCCATCCCGATGACACGCAATGAGATTGAAGGTCGTTGGCACGTGCCTTTCCGCCCTGAGTTCTATCTTGAAGACCATAAGCAGAAGGATTGCTGGCATCCGCGCATCAACGCCCCGAAGCTGGAGGCCTTCGGTCAGCTCTCCTACGATGAGCAGCAGCGTTTCTGGGACATGTATAATGATTATTTCTATCGTCGAAACAACCAGTTCTGGTATGACGAGGCAATGAAGAAGTTGCCGCGACTGACACAGGCCACGCGCATGCTCTGCTGTGCTGAGGATTTGGGCATGGTGCCCGACTGCGTGCCCTGGGTGATGAATGAACTGCGCATTCTGTCGCTGGAGATCCAGTCGATGCCTAAAGACCCGTCAGTCCGCTTCGGTCGTCTCGATCGCAACCCGTACCGCTCGGTGGCTACCATCTCGACCCATGACATGTCGACTTTGCGGCAATGGTGGGACGAGGACATGGAGCGTTCACAGACATACTTCAATCGGGAGTTGCACCATGAGGGACCTGCTCCGCATCCGCTGCCGGGCTGGCTGGCTAAGGAAATCGTGGCCCGCCATCTATGGTCGCCCTCGATGCTTTGCCTGCTCTCTCTGCAGGACTGGCTCTCCATCGACGAGCAGTTGCGCCTGCCCGATGCCGACGCAGAGCGCATCAACATTCCTGCCAACCCACGCCACTACTGGCGCTACCGCATGCACCTCACTATCGAGCAGCTCATGCAGGCAGAAACCTTCAACCGCGAAGTGTCGCTGCTCGTGAATCAGAGCGGCCGTTAGATACTTCGCCCGATTTTGATGGCTCAGTCCGAAAAGTCGGTTGTAGCAGTGACTATATAACTCCCCTCCTTGGAAAGGAGGGGAGTAAAGTGAGGGCCATGACTTAGAAATGTGTATAAAGAGTGGCTTTCTTGCGTCCCTTCGGTAGCAAGCGAACGGAGTTCGAGCGCCAAGGAGGGGAGTGCCTAGGGGCTCCACAACTAGCTTTTGACTGACCCAGAATTTTCATCATTCTGATGCTCTTCATGCTCCCCGTCAATGAGCAGGCAGAATACTACCGCTTGTCTGACAGTAAAGCGGTACTTTACTTGCCGATAAGCAGTACTTCATTCGGAGTTAGGCGGTGCTTTACTCTTGTCACGCTGAGCGTCAAGACCACGGCAGCCGTGAAGTGCATCTGGGTCGCCACGCCCGACGCCTTGGCCGGTGCACCTGTCGAGCTGTCGTTCACGCAGAAGGACGGCGCCGTGGAGTTCACCCTGCCCTCCTTGAAGTACTGGACCATGATTGTCATGGAGCACTAAGCAAACGTTTGTCCTGCTTTCGCGATAAAGAAAACGGGACAAACGTTTTGTCGTTTCATCTATTTTGCTTAACTTTGCACTCACAACCCGAAACAACACCTGTATTATTAGTATGAAAAGAATAAAACTGCTACTCGCTTCGCAGTTAGCTACACTCATGATGGCTGCAGCTACCGTCACCTCACCCAACGGCAATGTTGAACTTAAGTTCTATCTCGATGACAACGGACGCCCCACCTACGAGATGACCTATAAAGGTAAGGCCGTCGTTCTGCCTTCCCACCTCGGTCTCGAACTGGCCAAGGACAAGCACGCCTCACGTGGCATGAACGAAACCGACCTCATCGATGGTTTCACACTCACCAAGGAGGAGACCTCGGAGCATGACGAGACGTGGCAGCCCGTCTGGGGCGAGACGCGTGACATCCGCAACCACTACGTCGAGTATGTTGCGATGTTATCGCAACAGAAAGAGCGAAGGGACATCAACATCCGCTTCCGTGTCTACGACGACGGCATCGGCTTCCGCTATGAGTTCCCGCAACAGCGCGATCTCAACTATTTCCTCATCCAGGAAGAGCGCTCCGAATTCGCCATGACCGGCGACCACAAGGCCTGGTGGTTGCCAGGCGACTACGACACCCAGGAACAGGAGACGCAGGAAAGTCTCCTCTCGGAAATCCGCGACCGCCATCGCTCGGCCGTCAACTGGGGCAACTCCTCCGTCGCTGTCTTCTCGCCGACGGGCGTGCAGACCTCGCTGCAGATGAAGTCGCAGGACGGGCTTTACATCAACATCCATGAGGCAGCCTGCATCAACTATGCGACGATGCACCTCGAACTGGTCGACGCCCAGACCAAGGCCATGACCACCCAGCTCAGCGGCAACAGCAATGTCTATACGCCCAACCCCAAGCCGTCGAAGTATACGCTGCCGAAGCCTTTCACGTTCGTCAGCCACCTGACGCCCGACGCCACCGGACTAAAGGGGTGCATGCAGACACCCTGCCAGTCGCCCTGGCGCACAGTGATGGTCTCCGATGATGCCCGCGACATGCTCTCCTCGAACCTCATCCTCAATCTCAACGAGCCCTGTGCCCTTGACGACACGTCGTGGATTCATCCGACGAAGTATTGCGGCGTCTGGTGGGAGATGATTGTCGGCAAGTCATCATGGAACTACACCGACGAGCTGCCGTCCGTCTATATTGACAAGGTCAACTGGAAGCAACTCAAGCCCAACGGCCGCCACGGCGCCAACAACGAGAAGGTGCGCCGCTACATCGACTTCGCCGCTGACAACGGTCTCGACCAGGTGCTCGTCGAGGGATGGAACGTCGGCTGGGAGGACTGGGCCAACATGTGGAAGCGCGACGTCTTCGACTTTGTCACGCCTTATCCCGACTTCGACCTCAAGGCCCTCAACGACTATGCCCACCAGCGCGGCGTCAAGCTGATGATGCACCACGAGACCTCGTCGTCGACGCAGAACTACGAACGCCACATGGAGAAGGCCTACCAGCTGATGAACGACTTTGGCTACGACGCCGTGAAGTCGGGCTACGTGGGCGACATCATCCCCCGCGGCGACCACCACTACTCGCAGTCGATGAACGACCACTACCTCCACTGCATCAAGGAGGCTGCCAAGCATCATGTGATGGTGAATGCCCATGAGGCCGTGCGCCCGACGGGCCTCTGCCGCACCTATCCCAACCTCGTCGGCAACGAGGCTGCCCGCGGCACCGAGTATGAAGCCTTTGGCGGTTCGCGGCCCGACCACACCGTCATCCTGCCCTTCACCCGTCTGCAGGGCGGCCCGATGGACTATACGCCCGGTGTCCTGGAGACGCAGCTCGGCACGTGGAGCAACAACAACAACATTGTCCATACGACCCTCGTCGGTCAGCTGGCCCTCTACGTCACCATGTATTCACCCCTGCAGATGGCCGCCGACCTGCCCGAGAACTATGCCAAGTATATGGATGCCTTCCAGTTCATCCGCGACGTGGCCTGCGACTGGGATGACTCGCGTTATCTCGAGGCTGAGCCTGCCGACTATATCACCGTGGCCCGCAAGGCTAAGGGCACCGATAACTGGTTCGTCGGCGGCAAGTGCGACGAGCAGGGCCATCTGACCACCCTCAAGCTCGACTTCCTCGACAAGGGCCGCAAGTATGAGGCCACCATCTATGCCGATGCCAAGGATGCCCACTACGAGACCAATCCCAAGGCCTACACGATTACGAAGAAAACCGTCAAGGCTGGCCAGACGCTCAAGCTCCAGCAGGCCCCCGGCGGCGGTTTCGCCATTTCCATCATTGCGCAATAACTTTCGCAAGCGAAGCTTCTAAAAAACATACGACACATGAAAAAACTGACATTGGCAGGCATGATGGCCCTCGTGGCAGCCTGTGAACCCACGACAGAAATGTTCCATTTCGACGAGATGACCTACTCGCCCGGCGAGACCGGCTTCAAGCTTTTTGCCCCCAGCGATGCCGAATGCTTCGTCGTCTTAGGCGACGACACGCTTCGCATGAGCCAGCTGGCTGACACCATCTGGACGGCGACGGCCCGCGGTGACCATCGCGGCAAGGAGTATCTGTTCGTCGTCAACGGCGTCAGCTCGCCCGGCACGTTCGCCAAGGCCGTCACTGTCAATGGTCAGCGCGGCGTCGTCGTTGATATGCGCGACACCGATCCCGAGGGCTGGGCTGACGACGTGCACCCCTGGAAACATAACTGGGCAGACATCGTCGTCTACGAGATGCACCACCGCGACTTCTCCATTGCCCATCCCGACGCTGAGCATCCCGGTAAGTTCCTCGCCCTGACCGAGCCCTGGGCCATCAGCCACCTGCAGGAGCTGGGCATAAATGCCGTCCATATCCTGCCCTCCTATGACTATGGCTCCGTCGACGAGACCCGCCTCGACGAGCCGCAGTATAACTGGGGCTACGACCCGGTGAACTACAACGTGCCCGAGGGCGGCTACAGCACTGACCCCTACGACCCGCTCTGCCGCATCCGCGAGTTCAAGCAGATGGTGCAGGCCCTCCATCAGGCCGGTATTCAGGTCATCCTCGACGTCGTCTATAACCACACCTATGACATTGAGCACTCCAACTTCCAAAGGACGTTCAAGGACTACTACTATAGGAAAACCTCCCCCAGCCCCTCCGAGGGAGGGGAGCCTGTTTACAGCAACGGCTCCGGCTGTGGCAATGAGACGGCTTCCGAGCGGCCGATGATGCGGCGCTTCATGATTGAGAGCGTGAAGTATTGGGTCAACGAATACCACGTCGACGGGTTCCGCTTCGACCTCATGGGCGTTCACGACATCGAGACGATGAACCAGATCCGCGCCGCCCTCGACGAGATTGACCCGCGCATCTTCGTCTACGGCGAAGGGTGGAGCGCCGGCCAGTGTGCCCTGCCCAACGAACTGCTGGGCATGAAGGCCAACATCCCGCAGATGCCGCGCATCGCTGCCTTCAGCGACGACATGCGCGACGCCCTCCGCGGTCCCTTCAGCGACGACACCAAGCCCGGCTGGCTGGCTGACCCCGTCGGTCAGGCCAACCTCAAGGAAAGTCTCAAGGCCGGCATCGCCGGCATGATTGAGCACCCACAGGTGGACTACTCGCTGGTGAACTACAGCGACGCGCCCTACGCCGTGGAGCCTACGCAGATGATGGCCTACGTCAGCTGTCACGACGACATGTGCCTCGTCGACAGGCTCAAGGCAAGCATGAATTCACTCTTCACTCTTCACTCTTCACTTATCAACCTCAACCTTCTGGCCCAGACGGCTGTTATGACCTCGCAGGGCGTGCCCTTCATGCTCTCAGGTGAGGAACTCCTGCGCACTAAGAAAGGCGTCCACAATTCGTTTGAGTCGCCCGACTCCATCAACCAGCTCGACTGGCAGAACAAGGAGCGCTATCCCCAGGTCTTCGCCTACTATCGCGACCTCATCGCCCTGCGCGCCCACCATCCCGCCTTCCGGCTGGGTAAGGCCGATCTCGTGCGCCAGCACTTGGAATTCCTTGACACCGACGACACCGTCCTGGCCTTCCGCCTGAAGGACAACGCCGGCGGCGACCCGTGGCACGACATCGTCGTCATCCTCAATGCCGACAGTGAGGCCCGGATGGTCAGCATCCCCGATGGCGAGTACACCGTCGTCTGCTGCGACCGACAGATCAGTGAGCAGGGCCTCGCCGAGGTCCACGGTGACCGCGTCCTCGTCGACCCCCAGTCGGCCCTCATTCTCCACGACTGAGCGTTGCCTCCAAGATGATGTTCACGATGCCCCTGCAGTCTTTGTTCACATAGAAGCGGGAAAAGCCCCCTCAGCGTCTCGTCCGGGGATTTTTTGTACATCGGCCGTGTACCATTCGTACATCGGCCATGTACCATTCGTACATCGGCCGTGTACCATTTTTTGCCTGCCATTCAATTTTTCTTCTGGAAACGCTTGGCGAGAGCACGGGAAAGTAGACAAGAAGACAAGAATATGACTATAGCCCGCGGGCTTTGAGCAATCCGCTGGCGTCGGGCTGCTGTAGTCCGGTGAAGTCGGTGAAGATCTCGAGAAGGTCGCGGGTGTTGCCGCGGCTGAGAATCTTTTCGCGCATGTCCTGACCGACGGCGGGGTCGAGGGCGCCGCGACGGGCAAAGCAGTCGGCAATGTTGACGGCCAGCACTTCGGTCCAGAGGTAGCTGTAGTAACCGGCGGCATAACCGCTGCCCCAGATGTGGTTGAAGTAGGAGGTCATGTAGCGCGGGGGAATCTGCTTGTTGAGCAGTCCGACCTGTCGCAGAGCCTCAATCTCAAACTGGCGGGCCTCGTCGGCCGACGGAATCTGGTCGGCCGTGAGCATGTGCCAGGCCATGTCGACGCAGGTGGCACCGAGATTCTCGCCGAGCGCGTAGGCAGGCTGGAAGTTGATTGATTTCAGCATGCGCTCCTTGAGTTCGGCGGGCATGGGCTCGCCCGTCACGGCGTGCTTGGCGTAGTGGTCGAAGATTTCCGGAATTGAGGCGAACGACTCGTTGAATTGCGACGGCATCTCGACGAAGTCGCGAGCCACCTCAGTGCCTGCCAGTGAGTTATACTTGCAGTCGGAGAGAATGCCGTGCAGGGCATGGCCGAACTCATGGAACATCGTCGTCACCTCGTCCCACGTCAGTAGCGAAGGCTGACCCTCGGGTGCCTTGGCGCTGTTGCACACATTATATATAATAGGTAGCTGCCCGCGCAGTGAGCTCTGGCGCAGGAACTCGCTCATCCAGGCGCCGCCGCGCTTTGTGGGCCGGCGGAAGAGGTCGCTGTAGAACAGGGCCAGTGGCTGACCGTCCTTGTCGAACACCTCATAGACGCGCACGTCGGGATGATAGACGGGGATGTCGGTGCGCTCCTTGAACGTCAGTCCGTAGACGCGGTTGGCGGCATAGAAGACGCCGTTCAGGCGGACACTGTCGGCATTGAAGTAGGGCTTCACCTCGTCGTCGCTGATGTTGAGCAGTTCCTTTTTCATCTTGGCCGAGTAGTAGAAGCGGTCGTAGGGCGCCAGCTGGAAGTCGTTGCCCTCGGTGCGGCGGGCATATTCCTCGATGGCGCGGGTCTCGGCGTCAGCCTTCGGGGTGTAGTCCTTGATGAGCTGTCGCAGGAACGAGTAGACGCCCTCAGGGGTCTTGGCCATGGTGTTCTCCAGCGAGTATTCGGCATAGTTCTGACAGCCCATGATCCTGGCCTGTTCGGCGCGCAGGCGGGCAATTTCGGTGCAGATGGCAAACGTGTTGTGCTCGCCCGTGCCGTCGGCGCGGTGTATGCTGGCCTCATAGACGCGTCGGCGCAGGTCGCGGTTGTCGAGACTGGCCAGGATGGCCTGCTGCGTGGTGTTGACGATGACGATGCAATAAGGGGCCTTGCCGCCGCGGCTCTCAGCGTCGTCCTTGCACTGGGCGATGTCAGCCTCAGAGAGACCGGCCAGTTCCTCCTTCGAGTCCACCCAGACGGCGGCGTCGTTAGTGGCAGCCTGCAGGGCGTCGCCCCACTGCTGCTGCAGGTCGGCCATGCGCAGGTTGATCTGTTTCATCCGCTCCATGTCCTCGTCAGAGAGCAGGGCGCCGGCGCGGACGAAGCGCTTGTAGGTCTCGTCGAGCAGTTTCAAGTCTTCGGGATCATTGACCATTGAGGATTGACCATTGACCATTGAGGATTGAACGGCATCGTAGACCGTCTTGATGCGATGGAAGAGCGCTTTGTTGAACATCAGCTCGTTCTCCAGATCGGTCAGCAGCGGCGTGGCCTCCTTCTCAGCCTCTGCTATCTCAGGCCTCTTGTCGGCAGAGACCAGGGCATAGAGCACGTTGGCAATGCGCTCCAGCTGGATGCCGCTCTCCTCGAAGGCCACGATGGTGTTCTCGAAAGTGGGTGCCTCGGGGTTGTCTACGATTTTCTGGATGTTCGCGCGCTTCATGTCGATGGCGGCCCGTATGGCGGGCACGTAGTCGCTGGTCTTGATGCGGCTGAAGTCGGGTGCGCCGTATGGCAGGGCGCTCTCTCCGAGCAACGGGTTAGCACAGGTGTCATTGCCACGGCAGGCAGTCAGCAGCATCATTCCCGATGCCAGTCCGACGGTGAGCAGGGAGTTTGTCAGATTCATAAGTCTTATTGTATTATGTTTGTAGTAATATGCGTGCAAAGTTAATGTTTTTTATTGGAATCCACAAAAAATGCACGGGAAAACGTCGGCAGAGTGGGAAAAATGTTGTAACTTTGTGGCCGACTAACTAAAAACCGAGTATGAAAAAGCTAACTTTAATACTTGCTCTGACGATGATGAGCGTTATGACAATGAATGCAGCCAAGAACGTGAAACCGACGGTCAGCCGGATTGACCCGACCGATTGGTATGTGGGGATGAAGAACCCGCAGCTTCAGCTGATGGTCTACGGCCGTGGCATCCGCGACGTGAAGACCGTGGCGACTGACTATCCGGGCGTCAGCATCGACAGCATCGTGCGACTCGATTCGCCCAATTATCTGCTGGTCTATCTGAACCTGAGCGGCGCCCAGGCCGGCACGATGACCTTGCAGTTCGACAAACTGAAGGTCAGCTACCAGCTGAAGCAGCGCACGATGAAGGGCTCGGAGCGGCGCGGCTTCGACATCTCGGATGTGCTCTATCTGCTCATGCCCGACCGCTTTGCCTCGGGCCGTGCCGACAATGACCAGATTGCCGGCATGAATGCCTACGTGAACGACCGCACTCAGCCCTCGCTGCGCCACGGTGGCGACATGGAGGGCATCCGCCAGCACCTCGACTACTTCACCGAGCTGGGCGTCACGGCCCTCTGGTTCACGCCCGTTTTGGAGAATAACTCGCCCGACACGCCTAACGGCTATTCCACCTACCACGGCTATGCCACCACCGATTATTATAAGGTGGACCCGCGCTTCGGCACCAACGATGAGTATCGGCATCTCATCACTGAAGCTCACCAGAGAGGGCTCAAGGTGGTGATGGACATGATCTTCAACCACTGCGGATTCGAGCACCCATGGGTCAGCGACATGCCGTCGAAAAACTGGCTGAACACGCCCGAATGGCTCGATGAGCAGCAGTCGGGCCGTGACCCCATGACGGGCTTCACCGCCAACGCCGACGGCAGCGAGCCCGAGAAGAGCGCCTATCTGCAGACGAGCTATAAGCTGACGCCCGTGGTCGACCCCTATGCCTCGAAGATTGACCTGAAGGAGACCACCGAGGGATGGTTTGTGCCCTCAATGCCCGACCTGAACCAGCGGAATCCTCACCTGATGCGCTATCTGATACAGAACTCGAAATGGTGGATTGAGACGGCCGGCATCGACGGCATCCGCATGGACACCTACCCCTACGCCTTCGCTGAGCCGATGGCCCAATGGATGAAGGAACTCGACGAGGAATATCCCAACTTCAACACCGTCGGCGAAACCTGGGTCACCGAGCCTGCCTACACGGCCGCCTGGCAGAAAGATTCAAAGCTGTCGGACCATAATTCCTACCTGAAGACTGTCATGGACTTCTCGTTCTTCGACAAGCTCAACCAGGCTAAGCACGAGGACACCGACGGATGGTGGCAGGGGATGAACCGGATCTACAACTCGTTTGTCTACGACTATCTCTATCCGAACCCCTCGAGCGTGCTGGCTTTCATCGAAAACCACGACACCGACCGATTCCTGGGCAACGGCCGCGACTCGCTCATGCTGAAGCAGGCGCTGGCTCTGCTGCTCACGGTGCGCCGCATCCCGCAGCTCTACTACGGCACTGAGGTGCTGATGAACGGCACGAAGGAGGTGACCGACGGCAACGTCCGCAAGGACTTCCCCGGCGGTTTCCCCGGCGACACGCACAATGCCTTCACTCGCGACGGCCGCACACGCCAGGAACAGCAGATGTTCGCTTGGCTCAGCCGACTGCTCCACTGGCGCCAGGGCAACCGTGTCATCACCGAGGGCTCGCAGACGCAGTTCATCCCCTATGGCGGCGTCTATGTCATTGCCCGCCAGCTCTATGGCCGGACAGTGCTGACCGTGCTCAACGGCACTTCTAAGACGGCCACGATGCAGGTGGAGCGCTATCAAGAGGTCATCGCCTCGAATGTCCGCGCCCGCGATGTGCTCACCGGCCACTACTATGACCTGACGAAGAATATCGAGCTCAAGCCCCGCCAGACTCTGGTGCTGGAGTTTTGAATGTCAAGAATCAATATCTTACAAAATAGCATGACAATGAAACGACTACTGACACTGGCAGGCCTCGTGCTTGCTGCAATGACTACGCTGGCGCAGAATATCCAGCGTGGCGATTACGGCTACCTTTATTGCCACATGAGCGACCGCGGCGAATGGACTGCCTACGCACTGAGCCGCGATGGCTATCACTACGAGGACATCATCGGAGGTGAACCCATCATGGACACAAAGGTACACGCCCGCATAGAGGGAGGGCAGCGCGATGCTTACATCACCCGATCATGGAACGGCAAGGGATTCGTCATGGTGACGACCGACATGTGTGTCGCCAAGTCGCACAAGTGGGACAACTACGGCATCGACCTGCTTCGCTCTGACGACCTGATCCATTGGGAGAGCGTCACCTTCGACTATCGGCAGGGCACGCAGATTTTCTGCGACCCTGAGGCGCAAAGCGTCTATAACGATTGGTCTACCATCAACCGCGTGTGGGCTCCTCAGATTTTCTGGGACCCAAACTACCGCTGGCCCGACGGCGAATGGGGCGGCTACATGATCTACTACTCGATGCTAAACCGACCCGAAGAGCAGTACGACCGCATGTACTACTCCTATGCTGATAAGTCGTTCACGCGTCTGACACAGCCTCGGTTGCTTTTCGACTGGGGCTATGCCACCATCGACGCCGACATCAACCTGCTCGACGACGGCCTCTACCACATGCTCATCAAGAAAGAGGGCGGCAAGAAAGGCATCTTCACTGCCACCAGCAAGCATCTCACCTACGGATGGGGTGAGCCTGTCGACGACGACTATGTGTCGTTCGAAGGCAAGAAGAACTGCGAAGGGTCGAGCGCCTTCCAACTCATCGGCGACAAGACGTGGCGTGTAGCCTACATCCAGTATAGCGACAATCCTAAGCACTATCGCATCTGCAAGGCTGACGAGCACCTGCGTAACTTCCACGACCCGGTCGACATTGAAGGCGTCACGGGGCCGCAGCACGGCTCCTTCATGCGACTGACCAAGAAGGAGTACAAGCGTCTCGAGAAGTGGAATGCCAAGCAGATAAAGAAGCGGAACTGACCCGCTTCGGCAGCGTCCGGAGTCGTTGTTCTCATAGCCTAGTTTGGAGACGATAGAATCAGCAGTCTTGAAGCCGATGCCCTTCACCAGTCCGCTGCCCAGATACTTCTCGATACCTACGATGGTGGCGGGCAGCGTCTTCTCCACGACTATTGTAAATCCTTAAACTATGTTGAATTAACCTTGCAAATATACGGATTTTGGCGCAAATTCCGTATATTTGCACCTTAGAATTATGAATGAGAAAGGCGAGGTGGTCAAGACGCTCTTCGTGACATCTTTTACCACGAAGGGACGTGTGCGTGGTAACGAAAGGCAACGGGAAAGGCAACGGGTAGGCGCGTCAGCGGGAATGGGCGAGCAAAGCTCGGGAATGCATAGCAGAGTTGTGGGCTATCATGCGTTTGCGATTATTCGCAACGGACTATCACGGACAGACACGGAGTTTATGCTGTCTGATGATGAAAAGCGGATACTGAAGGAGATTGCGCTGACAAGTATCAAGGATTCCTTGGACGGTAAACCAATAGCGGAAGCAAACTCTAAACTCTACACTCTAAACTCTCCACTAAATCAGAAGTGTGGTGCGTTTGTGTCGCTGCATAAGCAAGGACGGTTGCGTGGGTGTATCGGACACTTTGGCGAGGAGGGAGGGTCCCAGAGACCCGGTGAGTCTCTGGGAGGGCACCAGCCATTGCATAAGATTGTGGCAGAAATGGCGCGTGCCGCTGCTTTTGAAGACCCAAGGTTCTCACCTGTCCGCAAAGAGGAACTGGAGGATATTGACATCGAGATCTCTGTGCTTACGCCCATGCGTCGCATACAAAGCTTGGATGAGTTTGAACTACATCGTCATGGCATCTATATCCGACGGGGCTACCGCAGCGGAACGTTCCTGCCACAAGTTGCCGACGAGGTGAACTGGACGAAGGAAGAGTTCGTCAGTCACTGTGCGCAGGACAAAGCGGGCATTGGATGGGACGGATGGAAGGACGCAGAACTGTATGTTTACGAAGCAATTGTGTTCTGATGGAGTGCAGGTATTATCAGCGGCTGGACAATGAGAGGGTAGAGTGTCTGCTCTGTCCTCACCACTGTAAGATTGCGAATGGCAAGACGGGCATCTGCCGGAGCCGACGCAACGAGGACGGTGTGCTCATGAGCGAAGTCTATGGCAAGCCCTGTTCGCTGGCTGTTGACCCCATCGAGAAGAAGCCGCTGTATCATTTCCATCCTGGCACCAAGTGCCTCTCCCTCGCCTGTACGGGCTGCAACTTCCGCTGCCAGAACTGTCAGAACCATGAGATTTCCCAGGTGTCGCCATCAGACGTGGGCCACTATGACCTCGCGCCCCAACAAGTCGTTGACCTCTGTCTGGAACACCACTGTCCAGGCATCGCCTACACCTACACAGAACCGCTGACCTATTTGGAGTATATCGCAGACACGGCTCGGCTGGCACACGAAGCAGGACTATGGAACATCCTTGTCACGGCGGGCTACGTTTGTCAGGAGCCTCTGAAAGACCTGCTGCCGTATCTCGATGCGGCCAACATCGACTTGAAATCCTTCTCTGATGACATCTATCAGTGCATCAGTGGTGGTCACCTACAGCCAGTCCTCGACACGATACTCGCCATGCATGATGCTGGCGTGTGGGTAGAACTAACAAACCTTATCATCCCTGGCGTGAACGACGACATGACAATGATTCGCGAAATGTGCCGCTGGATAGCCGACAACGGCCTTGCCGACAATCCGCTGCATTTCAGCCGATTCTTCCCCCGCTACAAGATGCAGGATGTGCCTCCTACTCCCCTCCACACGCTGAAGGATGCCAAGACTATAGCCCTCGAAGAAGGCATCAAGCATGTGTATTTAGGAAATGTATAAACGAAATAACATGAAGAGTATATAGCATGCCTTTGATATTGATTCTTCGACCACTGGAGTGGTTTGGCATAGTGGTGGCGGAGCTGAAACGGGTGGCTTCGCTCGGTCAGTTTATGATGGTGGAAGGAACCGTCAGAAGCCAGCAGGTGGACAACGGGCAGGAGGATTTGCACCTGCTGGCTGAGCTGTGCGAGGAGTTGCGTCCCGACAGCCTCTATGCCCGCTATGCCAACAAGAAAGTGTTCCGGCATAAGGAAGACTTCTGGGCCACGAAGGAAAAGACGGTCAGGACGCACGTGAAGCAGATGGCCGACAGGCGTATCATCAAGGCTGTCGGGCTGGCCGACAAACTGGACATCCCCATTATCTATGCCAAGGACCAGAAAGCACCGTTGCACATATCGGAGCGCTTGACGCTGGACAGTGGTAACGAGGTGACTCCAGTGATGAACTTCAGCCGCCATGCGGAGGGAACGACCTATCGCCTGCAACTGCGCATAGGCGAAAGACTGGTGGAGCGGCCGTCAGAACACCAGCTTATAGTGCTGACCCACAACCCTGGGATGTTCGTGCTCGACAAACGCATCTACGCACTGTGCGAAGGATTCAGCGGACAGCTGCTGTTGCCCTTTGCCGGAAAGGCTGCGGTTGAGCGAGATCAGAGTGGAGTTCGCTCTCGCTCTGCCGAGCGTGAGCAGGCTCGACCGAAGGTCAAGGGGCAGGTGGAGATCCCCCGGAAGATGGAGAACGACTACTTCCACCGTTTCATCCTGAAACATGTGGCACGGGCAGAGATCAATGCCGAGGGATTCGACATCACCGATATAAGTCTGCAGCCGCAAGCCCGTCTGATGGCAGAGACCTCCATCGACGGCAGTCATATCCTGTCGCTGAGATTCAGATACGGCAGTCTGGAGTATGCTGCTGACAACAAGGTTAATGGACGGGTGACACTGACGGAGGCAGATGACAGCTTCCGGTTTGTACGCCAGTTGCGCGACAAGGCTGAGGAGCAACGGCTGAAGGAGGTGCT
>FLNY01004548.1_pt1 | contig 54337 bp, 52 predicted proteins | sample 1140381 | NCBI WGS metagenome assembly FLNY01 (sample SAMEA3878172, study PRJEB12797) | bioreactor metagenome | biome: Moose rumen | place: Sweden | collected 2011-10
GCGCCGCCATCTATTGTAACGCTACTGCCACGATTTACAACAGTATCATTACCTTCGCCGCCATTAATATATACATTCTGAGCGGAATTTGAAATAGTATCGTTGCCGTTTCCACCATTAAGCGTAACGTAATTTCCCTCATTAGTTATCTTATCATCGCCACTGTCTCCATTAATTGATACATTTCGGGCTGAATTTGAAATAGTATCGTTGCCGTTTCCACCATTAATTGAGGTGTATTGGGCAGAATTAGTGATAGAGTCATTACCTTCAAGCCCTTGTATTGTGGAGCCTTCTCGGTTATTTACATACCAAACGCCGACGCCGTTTGCAGTAGCGTACAAATGCAAATCTCCATCCGGTTCAAAAACTTGAACTCCATAGCTATTTTGATATGCAGAATTTTTAACTCTTAGTGAACCATTATCAACGTAAAGTAAAAGATCGTTGCCATCAAGTGCAGCAGAATATTTTCCCAAAACAAAATTGCTATCCTTGACAATGAAATTATTTGTATTTGAATTTGAAGTGTCTAAATACAATCTGTCATTATTCGCAAAATTTGTTATTGTATCGTTCCCGTCGCCTACTGAATAAAAATACGTAATTTGACTTCCACCGTTGCCATTCAGCAAATCATTACCGGCACCGCCGCTTATAGTGTTGAGATCACCTGAACTGTTAATAATGTCATTGCCTGCGCCGCCGTTTATTAGGTTATAGGAGCCGCCGCTGACGCTTATTATGTCGTCATCTGCGCCGCCGTCAACGGTTGAACTTTGGCTGCTTACTTCGATATAATCACTGCCTGCGCCGCCTAAAATTGTATTATTGGCGTTTTGTGAAGCAAATTTAATTGTGTCATTACCTGCGCCACCATCAATTAAGCAATTAGCATAAATATCTACTGATTTATTACTGATAATGCTGTCATTTCCCGCGCCGCCATCTATTGTAACTCTACTTGCACGATTTACAATAGTATCATTGCCGTCGCCGCCCAAAAGTTGACACTCATGTGAACCTACGGAGTTAAAAATATAATCATCGCCGCCTTCGCCATTGATGTATGAATTTAAATTTGCGCCGTTGTTTGTAATGGTGTCGTTTCCTTCACCTGCATAAACCTGAACATTTTTTGCATCATTGGTAATTGTATCTTCATTTTTAGTTCCGTAAATTGTCGTATAATCCTGATTATTGTAAATTCTTTTGCCGGCATTATCTATTGAGGCATCAATTGTAAAAGAAATATTTAAACCATTTTTTATTGTAATTTTGTCATTTCCTACTTGAAGAATTAAATCATTACCATCTGCAAGCGTTTCACAAACTGCGCCGCCTATACTTAATGTATCATTTTTAGCAATATTATAGATAACGTCATTGCCGTCGCCAGCCTCGTACAGATAAAGTACTCCGCCTCCAGTAACATGACTGTAAAAAGTATCATTTCCTTTGCCGCCCATAACTGTAAGTTTTTGACCGCCATCAAGTGAAATAACGTCATTACCTGCACTACCGTTCATGGATACATAATCAGCACTGACATTAATTATTGTGTCATTACCGTTTCCCGCATCAATCGTGACATTTTTTCCGTTACCTGTCCAACCGTTGATATTTTTTATGGAATCATCTCCGGAAGTACCTGATATCAACGTGTTCATTTTGCTATTCGTAATGATATTTGCAAACTTCTGAACATCAAATTTAATCCCAGACATAATGAACTCCCCCCTAGAAAAAACACATATTTACTATTATCCAAAATAATTATACCCCCCCCCTCTAGGCATTTGTCAAGTTATATTTCTATTTGTAGTCAAAATTTAACAAATAAAAAAACGCCGCTGCATTTCTGCAACAGCGTTGAAAAATTTTTTTATTTCAGCATAGCAAGCATTGTACCAGCCGCAACTGCCGTACCGATAACGCCTGCTACATTTGGTTCCTGTAAATTTGATGAATAAGAAAATTTGCTCGTGCATTAAACTATTTCAGCATAGCAAGCATCGTACCAGCGGCAACCGCCGTACCGATAACGCCCGCTACATTTGGTTCCTGCAAATTTGATGAATAAGAAAATTTGCTCGTGCATTAAACTATTTCAGCATAGCAAGCATCGTACCAGCGGCAACTGCCGTACCAATAACGCCTGCCACATTTTGTTCCTGCAAATTTGATGAATAAGAAAATTTGCTCGTGCATTAAACTATTTCAGCATAGCAAGCATTGTGCCAGCGGCAACCGCCGTACCGATAACGCCCGCCACATTTGGTTCCTGCAAATTTGATGAATAAGAAAATTTGCTCGTGCATTAAACTATTTCAGCATAGCAAGCATTGTACCAGCGGCAACTGCCGTACCGATAACGCCCGCTACATTCGGTCCCATTGCGTGCATTAAAAGATAATTGCCGGGCTTAGACTTCATACCGACAATTTGACTTACACGCGCCGCCATTGGAACTGCAGAAACTCCCGCCGAGCCGATTAAAGGATTGACTGTCCAATTTGACATACGGCACATAATTTTTCCGAAGATGACGCCGCCGGCTGTACCGCCCATAAATGCTACAAGTCCTAAGCAAATTATAAGCAAAGTTTCAGGAACAAGAAAATCTTTTGCGTTCATTGTCATACCTGTACCGGTTGCCAAAAAGATTGTTACAATATTACAAAGTGAATTTTGCGCAGTATCGCTTAATCTGTCAGTTACGCCACTTTCACGGAAAAGGTTACCTAACATCAACATTCCCAAAAGTGCAGTAATTGGCGGAAGTAATAAACTTACAAAAATTGTTACAGCTATTGGAAAAACTACGCGCTCAAATTTTGTAACAGTGCGCAATTCCTGCATAACAACTTCACGTTCTTTTTGAGTTGTCAACGCCTTCATAATTGGCGGCTGAATCATTGGTACGAGTGACATATAGGTATACGCTGCGACTGCTATTGCGCCCAAAAGATGCGGAGCAAGTTTAATTGAAAGATAAATCGAAGTAGGACCATCTGCGCCGCCGATAATTCCTATTGCCGCCGCCTCTTTAATGTCAAAGCCAACAATCATTGCGCCTGCAAGTGCAACGAAAACGCCAATTTGCGCCGCCGCGCCCAAAAGTAATGTTGAAGGTCTTGCAAGTAACGGGGCAAAGTCTGTCATTGCGCCAATTCCCAAAAAGATTAACGGCGGGAAAATTTCATAGTTTATGCCGAAACGAATTGCTTGCATAACGTTCATTTCTTCGCCGAAAAATTCTGTGTTGGGAAAATTTGCCAAAATACAGCCAAAGGCTATTGGTCCCAAAAGTAACGGTTCAAATTCTTTTACAAACGCCATATATAAAAGCAAAAGTCCAACAATAATCATAATTCCGTTGCCGGGCGTAAAAGCTGAAAAGCCGCTGTCATTCCAAACTGCTTGCAACGATACTGAAAATGCGTCAAAAAATTCCAATTCAATCACCCCTTAAGCTTTTTTTGACAAAATTTTATTGGGCGAATTTTGACGCCACGCTGAATTATTATTATTTACAACACGAACTGCGCGAACTTGTCCGGAAATTCCGCAACAAGCAATAGCCGCCGAAATTGCTGCGATAACCTCCGGCGATATTCCCTCTTCAACAACGGGCGGAGGCGCGGTATTTTCTGCTTGCAATTTTGAAATTATAGCCGCTGTTTCTTTGGCGGCGTCTTCTTCGTTTTCGCTGTCTTCAGATTTAATTTCCGGCTGTTTAGTCGGGTCGATTGCGTGAATCAGCTTGATTAAAAAACTTAGCGAAACTAATACGACAAATACAACCGTCATATTTATAAACATAATTATGAGCGGGTTCGTCGTTACAGGATGTCCCATTAAAATTTCTCCTTCCAGTCGAAATTTAGGGGTTAGGGGCTAAGGATTAGGGATTTTGCCACTTACTCCTAAAATTTTAAAAATCTTATCTATTTTAATTACAGCGCGTCAAAAAAGAAAATTCTTTATTTGAATAAATTTTATTCAACTTAGTTATTATTTTTTATTTATTAATGTACTTTCTTTTTTCCGCCAAAAAAAAGGAATGCGGCGGGCGTAGCTGAAATATATTAGTCATTTGATTTTTACAAGTTTTCCTTTTTTCTTGACATTGAAAAGCTTTTTGATAGAATTTAAAAATATTTTTAAGGAGGCTGAAAATTTGATAACCATTGAAGATATTTTGGAAACAAATCGAATGATAACCGAAAATAAATTGGACGTTCGTACAATCACAATGGGAATTTCTTTGAGAGACTGTGCGCATCCCAACCTTCACGAATTTTGCCGCAATGTTTACGATAAAATTACAAAGACTGCCGAATTTTTGGTAAAAACCGGCGAAGATATTGAGGCTGAATACGGCGTACCAATTATCAACAAAAGAATTTCTGTAACGCCCGTTGCAATAGCCGCTGAATCTTGCAAAACTGAAAGTTACGTCCCAATAGCTGAAACTTTGGATAAAGCCGCAAAAGAAGTTGGAGTAAATTTTATTGGCGGCTTTTCTGCGCTTGTTGAAAAAGGTTTTACCAACGGCGACAGGATTTTGATTGAATCGATACCGCAAGCATTGGCGGCAACTGATTTAGTTTGCAGCAGTGTAAATCTTGCGTCAACTAAGGCTGGGATTAATATGGACTGCGTGCGGGAAATGGGCGAAATTATCAAACGTACCGCCGAACTTACGCGCGACAAGCAAGCTATTGGTTGTGCAAAGTTGGTAGTTTTCGCCAATGCACCGAATGATAATCCTTTTATGGCGGGCGCGTTTCACGGCGTTTCAGAGGCTGATACTGTCATAAATGTTGGTGTAAGCGGTCCCGGCGTTGTCAAACATGCACTTGAAGATTTAAAGGGCGCAAATTTTACTGAAATTGCAGAGGCGATTAAAAAGACTGCCTTTAAAATTACCCGCGTCGGTCAACTTGTTGCAAAGGAGGCGTCGCGCAGGTTAGGCGTACAATTTGGGATTGTCGATTTATCGTTAGCTCCAACACCGGCGGTCGGTGATTCTGTTGCAAGAATTTTGGAAGAAATGGGCTTGGAAAGTTGCGGTGCGCCCGGTACAACTGCCGCGCTTGCTCTTTTAAATGACGCGGTTAAAAAAGGCGGTTTAATGGCAAGTTCGCACGTCGGCGGATTAAGCGGGGCGTTTATTCCAGTTAGTGAAGATGAAGGAATGATCGCCGCCGTAAATGCAGGAAGTCTTTCGATTGAAAAGTTGGAGGCTATGACTTGTGTTTGTAGCGTAGGCTTAGATATGATAGCGGTTGCGGGCGATGTAAGCGCGGCTACGATTAGCGGTATAATTGCGGACGAGGCGGCTATTGGCGTTATCAACAACAAAACTACCGCCGTTAGAATTATCCCTGTACCGAATGCTAAAGTTGGAGACGTTGTAGAATACGGCGGCTTGTTGGGCTATTGTCCGATTGTTCCCGTAAAAAGTAATTGGAGCAGTGAGGCGTTTATTGCACGCGGCGGCAGAATACCCGCGCCCGTTCGGAGTTTGACAAATTAAAATGTTTAAGATAAGAAAAATCCTGCGCGAGGATACAGCGGCAGTTTTAAAAATGATGCGTACTTTTTACAATTCGGCGACAGTGATTACCAACGGCTCTGAAAAAATTTTTGCGGCGAATATTGAAAATTGTTTAGGCAGCTCCAATTTTATTGAAGGCTTTGTATTTTTGGCAGACGAAAAAATTATCGGCTATGGAATGCTGGCGAAAGGTTATTCAACAGAATTTGGCGGCGAGTGCATTTGGATTGAAGATATTTTCATTGAGGCTGAATACCGCGGGCGCGGCTACGGTACAAAATTTATTGAATACGTCAAAGAAATTTACCCCAATAAAATTTTACGGCTTGAAACTGAACACGAAAATTTAAGCGCGTTGAATGTTTATAAAAATTTGGGTTTTAAAGAGTTGCCGTACTTGGAATTAGTTTTGGCGAATAGGGATTAACAATGGAAGATTTCAGACTTGAAGAATTAAAAATTTTGGAAGAAACATACGCGGGCGCAATTCCGGAATTAAAATTTGATTCAGTTTTTGAATTGTTGGTGGCGGTAATTTTGTCGGCGCAGTGTACAGATAAGCGCGTTAATATCGTAACGGCTGAACTTTTCCCCGTTGCAAACACGCCTGAAAAAATTTTACAGTTGGGACAAACGCGCCTTGAAGAAATTATAAGACCTTGCGGCTACTTTCGAGCAAAGGCGAAACATATTTTGGCAACAAGCGAAATGTTGATAAAAAATTACGGCGGCGAAGTTCCGGCAGATTTTGACGAATTAATAAAGTTGCCGGGCGTCGGTAGAAAAACTGCAAATGTTGTTACAAGTGTTGCCTTTAAAAATCCGGCTATTGCGGTTGATACGCACGTTTTCAGAATTGCCAACCGCACAAAATTAGCCGAAGGTACAACTCCGCTTGAAGTTGAACTCGGCTTACAGAAAATTATTCCAAAAGAAAAATGGGCTGACGCGCACCATTGGTTAATTTGGCACGGGCGATTAATTTGCACTTCGCGCAGTCCAAAATGTAAAGATTGTCCGCTGAATAAAATTTGTCCTTCGAGGCAAGAGGCAAAAGGCAAGAGACAAGAGTAATAACAAATCCCTACTGCCTACTGCCTTAAATCCTACTGCCTGCGCAGCCGGGCGTTTTCTTTTTCAGTAACAACAACGTAAATAGTATCGTCGTCTTCGTCAAATTCTGCGCCGCAACGCGGGCAACATTCGTATTTTGTACCGTCGGGCAAAGTACGCTTGCCTATGCACTTTGTGCAAAATTCAGTACCGCAACGCTTGCAATGTAAAATTTCGCCAAAATTTGTCCTACCGCAGCGCGGACACGCCGAATAATATTCTGCCATAAAATCCCCTCCAATTTTTTTAAGGCTAAGAGTAAAAATTAACGAGAAAAACTTTCGGATAATTCCTACTGCCTTTTGCCTCTTGCCTACTGCCTAGAAAAAATTATACCACAAACAAGGAAGGTTGAAAAATTTGTTTGAATACAGACACGCCACTTTCGCCGAGGTTGAGGCGATTTTTACTTTGATAAATGATTTTGCGGCTGAAGGTTTAATGTTGCCAAAAAGTTATTCCACGCTGTATGAAATTTTGCCTGAATTTGTAGTTGCAGTTGAAGTTGAGAGCGGCAAAGTTGCAGGTTGCGGCGCGCTGCATTGTACGTGGGCTGAACTTGCTGAAATTCGCAGCTTAGCCGTTAGCAAAGATTTTCAAAGGCGCGGGATTGGCGGCGAAATTGTTAAACGCCTGCTTGAAGATGGTAAAAGACTCGGCGTCAAGAAATTTTTTACATTGACTTACAACACGCCCTTTTTTGCAAGCGTCGGTTTTCAAATTGTAGAGAAAGAAACTTTGCCGCAGAAAATCTGGAGAGAATGCATCGACTGTCCAAAATTTTCTAAATGTGATGAAATTGCAATGATTCTGCAATAAAAAAAATCCCCGTCAATTTTCCGGCGGGGATAATTTTTTTTAACCTGCGTAACCTAATTCTCTTGCCTTTGCAAAGTCTGCATTGGCTTTTTCTGTTTCGCCTAACGCTTGATAACAAAGTCCGCGCAGTTGATATGCAGTTGCAAAATTCGGATTAATTTCAATAGCTTTTGTAGCGTCTGCTACTGCTTGTTGAAAATTTCCGGATAAAGCATAAGTACCGCCGCGGGTGCAATATGCAACTGCATAATTCGGATTAATTCCAATGGCGCGGTTGTAGTCAGAAATTGCTTGCTCGTACTGTTCTAAATCAGCGTAAGCAACGCCACGATTGTTATAAACTTCTTCAAAATGGGGATTAATTTCAATAACGCAGGTGTAATCAGAAATTGCCGCGTCATACTGTTTTAAATTATAGTAAGCAAGTCCGCGGTTGTAGTATGCCTCTACAAAATTCGGATTAATTTGAATAGCGCGGTTGAAGTCAGAAATCGCCGTCTCGTACTGGTTTAACTGATCGTAAACACTGCCGCGGTTGTTGTATGCTTGATATAAATTCGGATTGAGTTCAATGGCGCGGTTGAAGTCAGAAATCGCCGCCTTGTACTGGCTTAAAAAATAGTAAGTAAGCCCGCGGTTGTAGTATGCATAGTCATCATTCGGATTGAGTTCAATAGCTTTGTTGTAGTCAGAAATTGTTTGCTCGTACTGTTTTAAACCATTGTAAGCAGTGCCGCGCCCATAATAACCTCGATAATCATTCGGCTTTAATTCTATTGCTTGATTAAAAATTTCTAATGCTCCAGCAAAATCTTTATTACGGTAAAGTTTCCAGCCCTCTTCGATTTTTTGAATGTACAGCGCGTCTTTGTCAATTTCTTTCATTTCTTGTTGAATGTTTTGTTTATCCTGCGCAGTTTGGATATTTGCCAATTTTTCTTCCAATTCTTTGATACGGCGTGCTTGCTCTTCAATCAATTCTTGTTGCGAGTTATTTTGCTCCACCAAATTTGATTTTTCGTTACCGTCACGGCTCCGCCATTCTTTCAGCGCGGTTTCAAAATCAGCAGAATCAACTTGCGCCTCCACAGTTACAACGACTTTGATATAACCTGCCGCGTTGCCTGTCAAGGGAACCATTTCAACTTTTACGACGTTGATATTTTTCAGCAAGCCCGCCGCAAATGTTATAACTTCGTCTTTCTGCAGTTGAAAATTTTCCATAACACTTGTAGAACTGATAAAAATTCCGGCTTGTTCAATGGCAACGCGTTCGGCATAAAGTTTAGCGTTTTGCTGGGCAAATTCCGGCGTTTCCTTCATACTCATAATATATTCGCCGTCGCCGGTAACAGTTTTTATTTCTGCTTGTACCGGCGAAACTGTCAGCAAATTTATAAAAATTGCCGCAACCAAAATTTTTAAAAAAAATTTTTCAAGCATAAATATCACCCCCGCAAAAGTTTTTCAACGCTGTAAATATTTTTCCTGCAACAAAAAAACTCCGACCAATTCAGCCGGAGCTAATTTTTCAGCTTGCAACTTTTTCAGCTTTTTTTCGGCGAAGTCGCGCAGGTTTAAATTTTTTCAATTCTTCCTTTGAAATTGGCGGAATATCGCTAAAATCTATTTCATCATAACTCATTTTTGAAAGTTCCTCAATTTCTGCAAGTTGTTCCGGAGTCAATGGTGGAATGTTTTTAGTAAAATTGTCCATAATATTCATCCTCCTCATCTTTTGTTGCGTGTCGCGCTGAAATAATTCTGTTTACATCGCCACGTTCAGTATAAATGACAGTTAAAATTTTTCCAACTCGCCCAATGATTTGGATTCTGTCTTCAAAATCGCTGTGAAACTCATCGAAATTATCAATGCTATTTTCGTCAAGAAAAACACGTGCTGTAGTTTCAAAACTAATCTTATGCTTTTTCTTATTAATTTCGGCTTTTTCGGAATCCCAAACAAATTTGTATTCGCCAAGTTCAAAATCTATATCCAAATTAATCACCTAAATTATTTTAACATAAAAATATTTTTCTGCAACAAAAAAACTCCGACCAATTCAGCCGGAGCTTGATTTTTCAGCTTGCAACTTTTTCAGCTTTTTTTCGGCGAAGTCGCGCAGGTTTAAATTTTTTCAATTCTTCCTTTGAAATTGGCGGAATATCGCTAAAATCTATTTCGTTATCTGGAAGTTGTCGAATTGCCTTTATTCTATTAAATTGTTCTTCACTGACCTTTACTCCATTAATAATCAAATTGTTCATAATATCTATTCACCTCATCTTTAGTAGCAGTTCGCGCTGAAATAATTCTGTTTAAATCGCCGCGTTCAGTATAAATTACCGTCAAAATTTTATCAACTCTGCCGATAATTTTTATTCTGTCTTCGTTGTCACTGTGAATTTCATCATAATCATCAATTAAATTTTCATCAAAAAATACCAACGCTGCATCTTCAAAATGAATTTTATGTTTCTTGTAATTTATTTCGGCTTTTTCAGAATCCCAAACAAATTTGTATTCGCCAAGTTCAAAAGTTACATCCAAATTAATCACCTAATTTATTTTAACATAAAAATATTTTTCTGCAACAAAAAAACTCCGACCAATTCAGCCGGAGTTTAATTTTTTATTGTGGAAAAAATATTAATCAATGACAGGTTGCGGAATACCGACGCCCAATTCATAAAATTTCAAGCTGTCAATTTTGAACGCGCCGTCTTTTGGTACAAAGATAATATCAGTTGAATCTGCGCGAGGGTAAATTCTGGAAGTCATAACCTTTTCGCCATCATTAATAAAAATTTCAACCAACGAACGGTCAAGGAAAATTTGAAGTTTCATTTTATCGGCGGCAGGAACGGGGCATTCACGTTCGCCGTCGCCGCCCGCGCCCGCGTCATCACGATTAAATTTGAAAAGTTCCAACGCCTTATTGTATGAAAGGACAGTTTTTTGAGTTTTATCTTTGGAGGCGCGCAGGTAAATTTCAAATTCTTTAGTTTCTGTTAAATCAATTTCCAAAACTAATTCGCCGCTGTCTCCGCTTACGCCGTCAAATTTCATTGGCTTGTAAAAACTTTTATCTTCGTAGGAAATTTCGGCAGTGCGCAATTTTTCCAATTCCTTAACCGGCGTGGTAATAACTTTGCCGTTTTTGACGTGAATTTCACGCGGTACAGACATCATACCTGCCCAGCCGTCTTCTTGTTCCGGCATTATGTTGTACCACATATCAGCCCAGCCAATCATAAGCGTGCGCCCGTCGGGAGCCTCAGTAATTTGCGGCGCGTAAAAGTCAAAGCCGTAGTCCAAAAGTTCAAATTTGCCGTGAATGTAAATTCCTTTTTCGTAGTCAACCCTTCCCATGAAATAGCCGGATTGAAATACATTCATATATTTGTTAAGCTCGCGTTTAATACCTTGCGGCGAAATAATTAAAATATCGTGCCCTTCAATATTGGCGAAGTTGGGGCATTCCCACATAAAACCTTCATTGCCTTCAGCACGCGCCATAATATTTTTGTAGTCCCATTTAAGCAAGTCGTCAGATTCAAAAAGCACAATTTGCCCTGTCAATCTGTCGGGCGTGCGTGAACCGACAACCATATAATATTTGTCATTTTCTTCATTTTTCCAAACTTTTGGATCCCTAAAATCGCCGACGTGAATTTGTTCATCTTCAGGAGCTACTGCAACAGGATTTTCAGGAATTTTGGCAAAGTGTACGCCGTCTTCACTAATTGCAATATTTTGAGTTTGTCTAAAACCTTCAGGAATTTCCGGAGTGTCTCTGTGTCCGGTGTAAACAAGATAAAGTTTGCCGTCATTTTCAATCGCACTGCCGCTGAAACAACCGTTGCGATCATAATCTTCAGTCGGCGCAAGTGCAATAGGTAAATGGTTCCAATGTATTAAATCTTCGCTGACAACGTGTCCCCAGTGCATTGGTCCCCATTGCGCGGTATGCGGATGGTACTGATAAAACAAATGATATTCGCCTTTATAGTAGCAAAAACCGTTGGGGTCGTTAATCCAGCCGCCGGGCGACGCAATGTGATATTTGGGATAATATTTTGTATTAGTTATTCTCAAAGCCATTAAATTAACCTCCAAAAAATTTTTTACAAAATCTTATTCGACGCCCTGTAAAATATTCCCTTCATTTATTTTACATAAAAAATAATCAGCAACGCCACAAAAATTCCGGCAAATAAAAAAACAAATTTAAGCCGCCTTCAAAAACTTTTTGGTAATAAAGGTGAAAAAGTTTGAAAGTGCATTCACGTTGAAATTTCAGCCCGTTTTGGGCTTTTTAATTAAAACAAAACTTCACACATTATAAAAAGTTCTCCCAAAATCTAAAATCTTGACTTTTTGTCGCAAAGGAATTATCAAAATCTTAAATTTGCAAACATTCTCCGGCAAATTCAAAAAAAAATTAAATTTAAGCCGCCTTCAAAAAATTTTTAGTATAAAGTATTATAAAAACTTTTGAAAGTGAGTTTACGTAGAAATTTCAGCCCGTTTTGAGCTTTTTAATTAAAATAAAACTTAGAAAACACATTATAAAAAGTTCTTCCAAAATCTAAAATCTTGACTTTTTGTCGAAAAGGAATTATCATATAGCAGTTGTCAGCAAGCAAGCTGAATTGTAACCATTTGGGAGGCAAGATAATATGATTAAACCACTCGGAGACAGAGTTGTAATTGAAGTCGCTGAAGTCGAACTCAAGACTAAAAGCGGTATTATAATGCCGGAGACTTCAAAGGAAAAACCGCAAAAAGGTAAAGTTGTTGCAGTCGGTACCGGTAAACTTCTTGATAATGGTACTCGCGCAGTTCCTGAAGTTGAAGTCGGACAAGACGTACTTTTTAATAAATACGCGGGCAGCGAAGTCAAAGTGGACGATAAAGAATATTTGGTAATTCGTGAAAGCGATATTTTGGCAATTCTTTAATTAAGGATTAAGAATTAAGGGCTAAGGGCTAAGGGAAAATCCCTAGTCCTTAATCCTTAGCCCCTAGTCCTTAAATTTCGACGAAGGAGAAATTTTTATATGGCAAAAGAAATTTTGTTTAATGAAGACGCCCGCCGCGCTCTTAGCCGTGGCGTTGACGCTCTTGCTAATGCTGTAAAAGTTACACTTGGTCCAAAAGGACGCAATGTTGTTTTAGAAAAAAAATTCGGCGCACCTTCAATTACTAATGACGGCGTAACCATCGCTAAAGAAATTGAACTTGAAGATCATTTTGAAAATATGGGCGCGCAACTCGTCAAAGAAGTTGCAACCAAAACAAATGACGTTGCCGGCGACGGTACAACTACTGCTACTCTCCTCGCACAGGCTATTGTTCGTGAAGGTATGAAAAATGTTGCAGCCGGCGCAAATCCTATGATTATTAAAAAAGGTATTGAGGCGGCTGTTAAAAAACTTGTTGAAGAAATTAAAAATTCTGCACAAAAAGTCGAAGGCAAAGACGCTATTGCACAGGTTGCCGCTATTTCTTCCGGCGATGATGAAATTGGACAACTTATCGCAGATGCAATGGAAAAAGTCGGCAAAGACGGCGTTATTACCGTTGAAGAATCCAAAACCATGACAACCAATATGACGGTTGTTGAAGGTATGCAATTCGACAAAGGCTACATTTCCCCGTACATGGTTACTGACGCAGACAAAATGGAGGCTGTCCTTGACGACCCGTACATTTTGATAACTGATAGAAAAGTTTCTTCAATCGCTGACATTATGCCTATCCTTGAACAAATTGTAAAACAGGGCAGACCGCTTGCAATTATCGCTGAAGATGTTGACGGCGAGGCACTTGCAACAATCGTTGTAAATAAACTTCGCGGCACATTTAAAGCACTTGCAGTTAAAGCTCCGGGATTTGGTGACAGAAGAAAAGCTAACCTTGAAGATATTGCAATTCTTACCGGCGGGCAAGTTATCAGTGAAGAAGTTGGACGCAAACTTGAAAGCGTAACTTTTGCAGATTTAGGCACAGCGCGTCAAATTCGCTCCACTAAAGAAGAAACTACCATTGTTGACGGCGCGGGCGATAAAAATGATATTGCGGCGCGTGTTGCTCAAATTAAAAAACAAATTGCTGAATCCACAAGTGATTTTGATAAAGAAAAACTTCATGAACGCCTTGCAAAATTGGCGGGCGGCGTAGCAGTCATTGAAATTGGCGCGGCTACTGAAGTTGAAATGAAAGAAAAGAAACTCCGCATTGAAGACGCCCTCAACGCTACTCGCGCAGCTGTTGAAGAAGGTATTGTTGCAGGCGGCGGCACAACCTTTATTGATATTCTTCCTGCGCTTGACGAAATTAAACTTGAAGGCGATGCAAAAGTTGGCGTTGAAATTGTAAAACGCGCTATTGAAGAACCTGTTCGCCAAATTGCGACTAATGCAGGACAAGAAGGCAGCGTTGTTGTTGACGCAGTTAAAAAATCTGATAAAGGCGTTGGATTTAACGCGCTTACAAATGAATATGTTGATATGATTAAAGCCGGTATTGTAGATCCTGCGAAAGTTACACGTTCTGCACTTCAAAACGCGGCGTCAATCGCAGCTATGGTACTTACTACCGAAACTTTGGTTGCAGATAAACCTGAACCTACTCCTCCACCGCCCCCAATGGGTGGTATGCCCGGTATGATGTAATTTAAGGGCTAAAGGCTAAGGAATAAGGACTAGGGAATTAGTTTCTTAAATAAAAAAAATTAACACCTCGATAAATTGTTGAGGTGTTTTTTAGTGCAGGGGTTTTATTTTGATTGGATATGACGAAAAAATTTGCGTACGTTGTGGAGCCTGCGCGAGTGAATCAGAAAACGGCGGAATAAAATTGGAGCGCGGCAAAATTATTATTGACGAAACTAAAATTGAAGATTGGGCGTCAATCGCCGCAATTTGTCCAGTCGGCGCATTGATTTTAAAAAATATTACCTCAAGCGTTTAACTTTTCGTTTTGTGCGCGCACCTACCGAAAAAATTTCTATAAATTGTCCGGCTAAATTTAATTGTTCAGGCGGCAAGCCCTCAAGATTAGTAACAATTTTTGCTATTGGAGCAGATTTTATCAACGGTTCAACTTTTACAGTTGGCGTATCTACGCCCAATAAAATAAAATCTGTCGTAACGTTTAAAGCCTTTGCAAGATTTATGATTGTGTTTGAAGTCATACTTTTTTGCCCTGTTTCAATTTCAAATAAAAAGTGCGGCGAAATATCAGCCTCCTCTGACAATTTATCGCGTGTCTTACCTTGAGCCTCACGGAGCAACCTGATTCTTTTACCTATAGCTATAAAATAATTTTGGTATTTTAAGGAGGTACTTGAAATGTGGGGAATATTCATTGGAGACTGCATAGGCTCAAGATTTGAATGGAAAAATATTAAGACCAAAGATTTTGAGTTATTTAACGAAGAATCTTATTTGACTGACGACAGCATTATGACATTAGCTATAGCAGAATCAATTTTGTCAGCTGATGGCGATAACAAAAAACTTGCATCATTAGCCGTTGAACATATGCAAAAATTTGGAAAACTTTATCCAGTCGGTTACGGAACTTATTTTAGAGAATGGCTTGTTGCAGATAACCCTAAACCTTACGGCAGTTTTGGCAACGGCTCGGCAATGCGTGTCAGTCCCTGCGCCTACGCCGGAAAAAATTTAGACGAAGCGTTAAAAATTGCTGAAATTGTAACTGAAGTCACACATAATCACCCCGAAGGAATTAAAGGAGCTCTGGCAACTACGACGGCAATTTTTATGGCGCGTAAAGGCTCTTCAATGAATGAAATATTTGAAACCATTTCTGAAAAATATTACACGTTGAATTTTACTTTGGATGAAATACGCGCCAATTACAAATTTGATGCAACTTGCCAAGGCTCCGTGCCGCAAGCAATGAAGGCGTTCTTTGAATCAAAAAATTTTGAAGATGCAATTCGCAACGCCGTTTCGATTGGCGGCGATAGCGATACTATTGCTGCAATAACAGGAAGTATCGCCGGTGCTTATTATGGCGTTCCTGTTGAATTAAAACAAAAGATTTTAAGCTATATGGATGATTATCAAAAAGATATTATTAAACGCTTTACAGAAAAATATTTAAATTGATATAGTGCGGGGACTTTTCCGCTTATATAAATAACATCAGTTGGGAGGTGATACCTTATGAAATTTGAAATGCCTGAAATGACAGAGCTTATCTTTGACGCTGAATTAAAAGCTTATGGACCTCAAACTTGTTCGGCAAAATGGAAGGGCGATTGTTGCTACAAAGAATAAGCGAAAAGTTTGCTGAAAATGAAAAGTGAAAGGCAATTCAAGCGGTTACCAAAAATTGTCTTTCACTTTGTCATTGTTTGGAGGAAAAATTTTTTGAGAGAAATAACCATTCAATTAACCGAACGTTGCAATCTTGCCTGTAAATATTGTTTTGCCGGAAATAAAAGCGGCGCAGAAATTAGCGCAGACAATTTAAATTTTTTTATCGATTTTTGCAAGAAAAACGCCGTTGAATCGGTACACGTTACCGGCGGCGAACCTACGCTTTACAGAAATTTTTCAAACTGCATTGAAGAATTGGCGAAAAATTTTTATCTTGTGATATATTCAAACTTCACTGTTCAGGACACAATCAAAAATTTAAACCTGCGCGACAGCGATTTAATTTTTCTCGTGAATATAAATCCTCGTGAAAATTATACCACGCAACAGTGGGATAATTTAATTGGCAACATTGAAACTGCAAAAACAAAAAATATCAGATTGGCGTTTGGTCATACTTTTCACCGTTCAAGCATTGAAGAAGATTTTAAATATATTGTAAGTATGAATCAGAAATACGGAGTTAAACTTTTGAGACTTTCGCAGGCAATTTCAAATAGTAATACCAATACAAATGCGCTGAATATAAATCAAGTTCGGAAATTATACAGCCTTGTTGCCGCAAAATATGAATCACTTAAAGAAGTTGGGATAAAATGTTATTTTGATTGTCCTTTACCGGCTTGTTGGATTGGTGAAAAAGTTTATGACAAACTGCGCGAGGGATTTGTAATTTCTACAAATTGTGCGCCAAAAATATTTGTAACGTACGATTTAAAAGCGCACCAATGTTATATTGAGCCGAAAAATTTATTAACACGTTCACTGCGTGAATTTACCAATTATGACGCCGTGAAAAATTATTTAGCCGAAATGATAACTCCTATTGTAAAAGAAAAATCTTTGAAATGTAAAAATTGCCCGCACTCAAAATTTTTATTCGGCTGCGGCTGTCCTATAGAAAATTCATACAAAGTTGAGGAATAATTATGAAATTAAGTGAAAATTACGTTTACCGAAATATTTACGGCACAGCCTTATTAGTTCCCGTTACAAAATACGCCACGACAAGAAATTTAATATCGCTGAATCAAACGGCGGCAAAACTCATTGAATCTTTAGCCGAATGTACAACCGCTGATGAACTTGCAGACAAAGTTTTGAGCGGCTACATTGACGCCGAAAAATACCGAGAAAATTTATTGCTGTACATTCAAAATTTAATCAACAATGGAATAATTTGTAAGGAGTAATTTTATGAATTGTGCAACTTGTTTTGATTCACAAATGAGCAAAGTTAAATTTATTGAGGAACATTGGGAAAAGATACGCGCTCCATTTACCGCCGGAATTGAACTTTTGCCAAATTGTAACCTCCGCTGTATTCATTGTTACGAAGAATCCGAACGCCAAAAAAATCAAAAATCTATGAGCAATGCTGAAGTTAAGCTCGTCATTGATATTTTGGTTGAACGCGGTTTGCTTGAATTATTTTTTACCGGCGGCGAAGTCTTGACGCGCCCTGACTTTGAGGATATTTATATTTATGCAAAACGCAAGGGAATTTTTGTTTCAGTGCTGACAAATGGAACGCTGATAAACGATAAAATTATTAAACTTTGGAAAGAGTATCCCGTCGAAATTGTAAGTATGACAATGTATGGCTACAGCGAAAAAGTTTATGAATCTGTAACCGGCGTCAAGGGCAGTTATAAAATGTTCAGAAACGCGCTTGATAAGCTGATTGAAAATAAAATTCCGTTTGAATTGAAATTTATCGGCTTGAAACAAAATTACGCTGAACTTTCGCAAATGCGCCAATTTTCAAAAGAACTCGGCGTCGGTTCAACTACCGGCTTTGATATTCGCCCAATGAATGACGGCAACCCCTTTCCAATAAATTACCGCGTTTCGCCGGAAGAAATTTTTGAGTTTCATATGAAGGAGCCGGATTTAAAAAAATTTTGGATAAATGTTGCGTTGCACGAAAAAGATCATTCAACCGCCAAAAAACGCGCCGCCGGTAATTTGTACCCGTGCGCCATCGGTTATCACTATGTTTACATAACGCATGACGGGAATATGCAAGGCTGCGTTAAGGCTGTAACTCAACGATACAATTTGATTGAAGGCAATTTTGAGGAAGGCTGGGAATTTTTAAATCGGCAAGTTGTCAGTAAAAAAGCATCTAAAAATTTTCCGTGCTTGACTTGCGATAAATTCTATTATTGTGAACAATGTACCGCCGCCTTCGATTTAGAAAACGGCAACCCTGAAAAGCCCGTCGAATTTTACTGCAAGCTCGGCGCGTTGAGAAAAAAATTTATTGACGATATACGCCGAAATAAAAATTTGTAAAAAAAATAACGCCTCGATAAAATTCGTGGCGTTTTTTATTTCCTTAATCCTTAGCCCTTAATCCTTAGCCCTTATTTTTCTTTTGTTGATCCTTAAGATTTTTTTCGGCGGCGGCGTCAAATTTCTTGTAAAATTCTTCGCAAGCCTTGCCGTAATCTTTGGAATTTTTACCAATGGAGCTACTTTGACTTGTAAAACGGTAAACTAATTCAGCGGATTTTGCGTCGTACACGTCAAAGAAAAATTGGACTTTCTTGCTATTATTGGCGGTTGTCACAATAACGAAGGCATCAGCATATTTTGAAATATTTGCCTCGTAAGCTTTGCGGGAATCTTCGACTTGCAAAGATTTAATGTCAACTCCTGTATCACGTTGAATATTTGTAGCAATTTCATCATAGGAAATAACGTAACAACGCGCCGCCTTGCTTGCGTTAAAAATTATTTGGGTGAATTCTTCAACTGTAGGTTCAGTATCTTCAACTTTGTAATGATTTGGAAAAGCGATAGCCAAACGCTTAATTGCGGCAATATCCGCGCCTTCAGTTACAGTTTCTTTAAAAGCCGCCATTGCAACTGTTGAGGTTAAAAATATCGCCAGCATTAACAGCGCAGCAAAAAATTTTTTCATAAAAATTCCTCCAACTTATTCTAATCCCTTGTAAACAAACGCGGCAAGCGCGGCACCAACTAAAGGTCCAATGATAAATACCGGCAAAACTTCAAGCGGCGCACCATTTCCGCCCATTGCACAAACTAAAGCAGGACCAAAACTACGCGCAGGATTTACTGAAGTTCCCGTTAAACCAATTCCCAAAATGTGAACGCCAACAAGCGTTAAACCAATTACTAAGCCGCCAAAAGAGCCGTGATTAGCTTTTTCTGAAGTTACGCCCAAAATATTTATCACAAAAATAAATGTCAAAACAATTTCAACCATTAAACCTGCAACCGAACTGCCATGAACGCCGGCAAGCCCATTTGTACCGAGCCCGCCCGTCATATCAGTAACACCGCCGGAAACAAAAATTGTTGCCAAAAGTTCCGCGCCGATAAACGCGCCTATACACTGCGCTATAACATAGTAAACAAAATCTTTCGTAGTCATTCTGCCGCTTAAAAGTACGCCCAGCGAAACGGCGGGGTTAATGTGACAGCCGGAAATGTTGCCGATTGAATAAGCCATTGCAACAATCGATAATCCAAATGCAAACGCCGTTAAAATGTAGCCGCCGCCCAAAACAGCGTCACAACCTACAAGCATTGCTGTACCACAACCTAAAACAACCAAAGTCATTGTGCCGATACATTCGGCGATATACTTTTTCATTATTAATTAATCCTCCAATAAATTATGATTTTTTAAAGCGGTTTTTACAATTTCCAAATGTTGCGGTTCAATTTCGCTAAGCGGCATTCTTACTTTTCCAACATTCCAGCCCAAAATTTTCATTGCCGCCTTAACCGGAATTGGATTAACTTCACAAAAAAGCGCGTCAATTAAATCGCTGTAGTCAATCTGCAATTTCGCCGCCGCCTCAACTTTGCCTTCAAAATAAAGTTGGCAAATTAAATGTGTATCCTTCGGCGCAACATTCGACAACACGGAAATTACGCCCTTTCCACCAACTGAAAGAATTGGAACAATCTGATCATCGTTGCCGGAATAAATCGCTAAATCATCGCCGCAAAGTCTGCGCGTCTTGACAATCGCCGATAAATCGCCGTTAGCCTCTTTTGCCGCAACAATATTTTTATGTTTGCAAAGTTCGGCGTAAGTTTGAGGTTGAATATTTACGCCCGTGCGTGAAGGTACATTGTAAACAATCATTGGAATATTTACGGCGTCAGCAATTTTTGTATAATGTGCAATTAAACCTTTTTGAGTGCATTTGTTGTAGTAAGGTGTAACCAAAAGTAAAGCGTCCGCGCCGACTTTTTCTGCGTACTGCGAAAGTTGAATTGCATAATCTGTATCGTTGGAACCCGTGCCTGCAACAACGGGAATTTTTTTGTTGACACGTTCGACGGCAAATTTTATCGCTGCCTTGTGTTCTTCATCAGTCAAAGTGGCAGATTCACCCGTTGTACCTGTGATAATAATTGCGTCTGTGCCTTCAGAAATTTGATTGTCGATAATTTTTCCGAGTTCGTCGAAATTAATTTTGCCCGCGTCATCAAACGGCGTAATTATCGCAACGCCTGCGCCTGTAAAAATTGTTCTTTTCATATTAGCCCTCCATTTTTAATAAAATCCTACTGCCTTTTGCCTCTTGCCTACTGCCTAGAATTATAATCAACTTTTTTGCTCGTCTGTAAACTTTCAAGCGGCGCGTTTACAAATTGAAAAATTGCCGCCGCTGTCATTTCGTAATTGTCAAGAAAAGCCGTATGCCATGCCTTAGGAATCACGCACAACCTAGAATTTTTTAACATTTGGTGCGCCTCCAAAACTGTAATGACGGGCGCGTGATCGTCTTCATCGCCGGTTATTAAAAGTACAGGACACTGAATCGCCCCAAAAGTTTCTTCGCCAACATTTAAATTGCTCCAAAAAGTCATATAGTCTTTGGCGAATTGTTGCCAGCGTTCAGGCTCGGGGCGAATTGATTTTTGATATTCGACAAATTCCGGGTCTATCTTTGCAATTTCGTCAATATTTAAACTGTCTGCAGAATAATAGCCTGCCTTCAAAGTTCCCGCGCCTATCGCCGTTATTCTTTCGACTCGCGCAGGGTACATAGCCGCCAATTTGTAGGCAGTGTACGCGCCGTCGCTGAATCCCAAAATTTGTACCGGTTCTTGTGAAATTGTGTTTAAAACTGTCAAGGCGTCAGTTGACTTTTGCTCATAGGTAAGCGGCGAATGCCCAATTTCGGAGCGTCCGTGCCCGCGCGTTGACATTATTACAACTTTATGATTTTTTTTAAGTTCGTCAATAAGTTTTCCCATTTCGTAGGGACTGCCCACGCCGCCGCCGTGCAAAATTAAAATTGGCGCGCCCTGCCCGTAAACTTCATAATAAATTTTGGCGTCGCCCGCCTGTACATAATTTCCGGCTTTTAAATTATCGCCGTAGGGAGTTTTAACGCCCTTTGCGTCAAACTGCATAAAATATCTAGCCGCCTCCACCATATCACTTCCTCCTATCAAACTTAAACTTAACAAACCGATTAAAAATTTTTTCTTCATAAAAAACTCCTAAGCCAAAAATAAGCCCGTATTTGCGCCTGAGAGCCACGAGAATCAATTTTCTAAGCTCTAGGGTACATTTATATCAAAAAGATTTTTGAAGGCGGCTTAAAATCGATTCTACGCGCTTACAGCTGCTAAATTGCCGGCTTAACATTTTTGAAAAGTGCGCTGTTGTCTTTGATAACATTTTCATTGCCAAAAACGCACAAATTATTTTCCTTCATGCAAGCCTCAACAAGTTCAGCAAGTTTCCTAATATCGCCTTGACGCGCATTTAAAATTTCGTCACGGGATTTTTGGCGGTCGTCATAAGTTATCCCTTTCAAGCAAAATTCGGCGGCAAGTTGTCCCTTTATAGAAGGCGTCAACGGCTTATCAATTTTACTCATTGTGCCAATAATATATTTGTCCATTTCCCTATCTGAAACTTCAAAATGTCTCAAAAATTCTGCCGTACCGTCGAAAACGTCGATTGTATTTTTCAAATTTGGGTCGCGGTACGAGCCGAAAAATAAAATTCCACTCCTGCCGAAATTTACAAACGCGCCGTACGCGCCGCCCTGCACTCTAATTTTCGTCCAGAAATATTCATAGCGAAGAATTGTTTCAAGAACATTTAACGCGCCTGTATATTCGTAACCTAAGCTGATAAAATTTGCGCCCTTGCCGACGTATTGCACGCGGCTTTGAGAGTATAAGCCTTCATTTTGTGCAACCAGCGGATAATCATAATCTGCGCGAGGATATTCGTCAACCGGCAAAGATTTAATAATTTTTTTGAGATAAGGGCGAAATTCTTTGTAAAGTTCATCAGTTGCAGTAACGCTGATAATTAAGCCGTTGCGATTTAAAAGGCGATTGTAAACTTCCTCCAATTCGTCAACGAGTTCATCAAATTTTTCGTCGAAATTTGCAATTAAATCTTTCAAAAATTCATTGAACGGTAAAATTGCTGAATCATTGTACGCGCCCGCGTTTGAAAAATATGATGCAATGCGCGCAGAAATAATCGCAGGAGCCCTATTTTGAAGATTAAGTTCAATTCCAATTTGTTCTTCTTCGATAATTTCGCGCAGGCGTTTTTTATTTGTAAAAGTAGATTCCGTGAAAATTTCCGACAAAATCGCAGTCATATTTTCAATTCTGGAAGATAAACATTTTGCATAAACTTTAAAGCGCGGGATAAAAGAATTTGGCTCCTCTTTCTTAGAATCGGCGTTAATCGTTGTACCAAATCCGCCAATATTCAAATTGACAAGATTAGCCAAATCTTCATAGGAATGTTGACGAGTATCAACGCGCCCAATTAATTCATTGAGCAGAAAAGCATAAAAAACTTTTGACTGCGGAATTTTTAAGGCGTCAAAGTAAAATGTAAGATAAATAATCCCGTGCGTGTCAACATTGCTGAATAAAATCCGCGTGCCGTCAATATCACGATACATAAGCGGCAAATTTTCAGGTTCCTTTTTAATATCGCTGATTTTGATAATTGGGATTGTTTCCAACGCCTCCGGAGTTTCCGGCGTTTGTTGACGAATTTTTAAATTTTGGGTAGTTTCGATAACTTTTTGAATTTCTTCCGGCGTCATTTTAAATTTAATTTCGGCAAGTTTAGCGGCTTGTGCGGCGTCGCGTTCCTTAGCAAGGGTTTTACTCGGCGCAAGTGTCATTAAAACTTTGTGCGGATTGTCTATAAAATATTTCTGCAAAAGTTTTTCAAAGTAGCCGTTATTTAAGCCGTCTTTGACAGCTTTTAAATCATCTTCGTAGCGCAAATAAATTGTCGGATCGCCGTCATAAATCCACGAACGCAAGCTGCTTAATCCATAAATTAAACCTTTTGGCATAAATCCAAAATCTGCCTCGCGCAGTCTAAATTCAAACAGATTTATTGACGCCTGCAACAAAGTTTTATCAATACCCTGTGATACAAGTTTTTTCATTTCTGAAATTACAAGATTTAAAAATTTTTCGGCGCGGTCTGACTCGGAGCCGTTCAAAGTTATGTTAAACGCCGGTTGCAATAAATCTTCTTCAAGTCCGCTGTCAATATCTTTGCCGAGTTTTGAATCAATAATTGCTTTTTTAAGCGGCGCGGCGGGCGTTTGAAAAAGTGCGTGATTTAAAATTTCCAGCCCTAACATTGTTGTAGAATCTTTAACATTTCCCGTCAAAATATTCAATGAAATAAAAGTTTTTTCGGCGTCATTTTCTTCTTCACCAATGGGATAAAAATCTGTAACACGTTTCATTTCGGTAAAAAGCGGCTGCGGTTTAATTTCGCTGTCAATTTCGATTTTTTCAAATTTTGAAAGATATTCGCCGTCCAAATATTTCAGCTGCTCGGCAATATCCATATCACCATACAAATATATAAAACTGTTGGACGGGTGGTAAAATTTTTTGTGGAAATTTACAAAATCTTCTTGAGTCAAATTTGGAATAAATTCGGGGTCGCCGCCGCTTTCAAAAGTGTAACAATTATCGGGAAAAAGTTCGTGCATTGCTTTCCTTGCCAAAATATCTTCCGGCGCAGATAACGCGCCCTTCATTTCAGAATAGACTACCCCGCTGTAAGTCAACGGAGAATCAGCATTTTCAATTTCGTAATGCCAGCCTTCCTGCATTAAAATTTCAGGCGTCGTCAACATTGCGGGATAAAAGACGCTGTCCATATATACATCAACCAAATTTTTAAAATCTTTATCGTTACGGCTTGCCACCGGATAGACGGTCATTGAAGGATATGTCATTGCGTTTAAAAAAGTATTCAACGAGCCTTTGACAAGTTCGACAAACGGTTCTTTCAGCGGGTATTTTCTGGATCCGCAAAGCGTACTGTGCTCGCAGATGTGCGCTACGCCTGTATCATCTGTGGGCGGCGTGCGAAATGCTATGAAAAAAGTTTTATTATCGTCGGTGTTGGCAATGTACAAAACTTTCGCGCAGGTTTTCAAATGTTCCAACTCATAAACCTTTGAGGAAATTTCGGCAACGTCAGAAATTTTTTTGACTTTAAAGCCGTGCAATTCTTCATTAATTTTTAAATCCATAAATTTAACTCCTAATTTGAAAAATTTTTTGTGTTATTATAGCAATAGTTAAAGAAATTTGCTACAGATTTTCACAGAAAAAGAAAAACCGCCTTTCAAGCGGTTAAAATTTCTATTTTTCCTATAACTGACTAAGCCTTTTATCTGCGTTAAAAAATTTCTCCTAAAAGTTTTTTTGACTTTGTAATACAATAAAACAAGTTTCAGAAATGACAAAAATTCCTGCGTCAAAATTGATATTTTACAATAAAAATGGTTTGCTACAATTTTTTGAAAAAAATCTTCAGGTTACAGAAAATTTTTTTAATTGGAATTGGCAAGCTTGTAAATTATTGAACGTTTGAAAAAAACATTGCTTTAAATAGAAGAAATTAAAAAATTTTCTAAATGGACGCTGAAATGCGATTCAACATTGAAAAAGCGTTTGGAACTTTTTTTGAATCAGAAAATTTCTTTGGAAAATCAGATTGAGGAATTGAAAAAAGCTCCTTATAATTGTCTTCAACAAGTAACGGGCTCTGCAAATCAGAAAAAAATAATCAAAGTGCTACAACACCAATTTTTCTAATGTTAGGATATTTAGAATTTCATTTAGAGGAGGTATTTAATATGTTAGCTTTACAGTGGGATAAAGATTCTGCCATTAAAGCTAGTTTTGATGACGGTGTAGAGATGGGAGAAAATCGACTCGCTAAGCTCATTGATATTCTTATAAAAAATGACAAACAGGAAGATATTCAATTTGCTTTGAATGATGAAGTGAAACGCAATGAACTTTACAAACAATATGGCATCTGTTCGTGATTTTGTAAAAAAATGGATAGGGCGTGGCTATGAAAAGGGCGATACTCAAATTTTTTGGTTGCAATTTCTACGCGATGTTTTAAATATTTCACAGCCGGAAAAATTTATAAAGTTTGAAGTTCCGGTAAAACTTAAGCATACTTCTTTTATTGACGCTTTTTTCCCTGATTCTAAGGTTATCATTGAACAAAAATCTTTGTCCGAAAATTTAACTCAGGAAAAATCTCAATCGGACGGCTCAATTTTAACTCCTTACGAACAGGCGCAACGTTACGGCAACAGTTTGCCTTATTCTATGCGCCCGCGTTGGATTATCGTTTCCAATTTCAAAGAATTTCTTATCTACGATATGGAAACTTTGGAAAAGCCACAGAAAATTCTACTTGAAGATTTGCCGCAAAAGTTCCACGTCTTCGATTTTCTCATTGACGCAAGCCAAAATAAAATTCGTGTCGAGTTGGAATTATCCTTACAAGCGGGCGAAATTGTCGGTAAACTTTATGACGCCTTGCACGTCCAATATATCAACCCCAATTCTGATGAATCTTTGCAAAGTCTTAACAAATTATGCGTTAGGCTTGTTTTTTGCCTTTACGCTGAATCCGCTGACATTTTTGGCAAACATAATATTTTTTTTGATTATCTCAAAAGTGAAAAAAATTTGCGCCGCGCCTTGATTGACTTATTTCAAGTTTTGAATACCCCAATAAATCTGCGCGACCCTTACCTTGCTGACGAATTAAAAAATTTTCCGTATGTGAACGGTGGGCTTTTTGAAGGCAATATCGAAATTCCCAACTTTTCTGATGACATTAAAAATTTGCTCCTTGAGGACGCTTGCGCCTTTAATTGGGCTGGTATTTCTCCTACTATTTTTGGCGCGGTTTTTGAATCTACCTTAAATCCTGTTACACGTCGCGCAGGTGGTATGCACTACACCTCCATTGAAAATATCCATAAGGTTATCGACTCGCTATTTTTGGACGATTTAACCGCCGAATTTGAAAACATTCACGGCAAGAAAAATCTGCTCAAATTTCAAGATAAAATTTCGCAGTTAAAATTTTTCGACCCTGCTTGCGGTAGTGGTAATTTTCTTACTGAATCTTTTATTTGCTTGCGTAGGCTTGAAAATAAAATTCTGCGCGAACTTCTTGGCAGTCAAATTACTCTTGGTGATATTGATAACCCCGTGAAAGTTTCCATTTCTCAATTTTCCGGTATTGAGATTAACGATTTTGCCTGTACTGTTGCTCGTACTGCTCTTTGGATCGCCGAACTTCAAATGTTGCAGGAAACTCAAAATATTATTCATCGCCACATTGATACTTTGCCTCTTAAATCTTACGCCAACATTTTTGAAGGTAACGCATTAAAAATTGACTGGGATAACCTTGCACACGGTGTTAATTTTATTATGGGCAACCCGCCTTTTGTCGGCAAAACTTTTCAAACTACCGAACAAAAAGCTGACATTAAAACTTTTTTCAAAAATAATTCGGTTGATTATGTTGCTTGCTGGTACAAAAAAGCCGCTGATTTTATTCAAGGTACAAGAATTGAATCTGCCTTTGTTTCCACCAATTCCATTACTCAAGGCGAACAGGTTGCCGCCGTTTTTGAGAATTTGCCTATAGAGATTAATTTTGCTCACAAAACTTTTATTTGGGACAGTGAATCTAATTTAAAAGCTCACGTCCATTGCGTCATCATTGGCTTTGCTAACTTTGCTCGTCCTCAAAAATTTATCTTTGACGGCAATAACAAAATTCTCGCGCAGAATATCAATTTTTATCTGAATGACGCGCCCAACTTTTTTATTCACAGTCGTAATAAACCGCTTAGAAAAGATACTCCTCCTATGGTTTACGGTAACAAACCTGCTGACGGCGGTTTTTTAATTTTGTCTCCTATTGAACGTGATGAACTTTTGAAAAAATATCCGGCGGCTGAAAAATTTATTCGCCAATTTATGGGAGCGGAAGAATTTTTACACGGCAAAAAAAGATATTGCCTTTGGCTTGTCAATGCTACTCCTGCTGAAATAAAAAAAATCCCGCCAATTTATGACAGGGTTAAAAATGTTCGTGATTTCCGTTTGAAAAGTAAAAAAGCCGCTACTTTAAAAGACGCTGACAGACCTACAGAATTTCAAGAAATACGATTACCGCAGACAGGTTATATTTTGGTGCCGCGTGTTAGTTCTGAAAATCGCAGGTATATTCCTATGGATTTTTTACCGCCGGAAATAATTCCCAGTGACGCCAATTTTATAATTCCAGACGCTACTATTTATCATTTCGGCATTTTAATTTCGTCAGTACATATGGCGTGGACGCGGGCAGTATGTGGACGCCTTGAAAGTCGTTACAGGTATTCTGCCCAAATCGTCTACAATAATTTTCCTTTCTGCAACGCCAACAGCCAACAAGTAGCCGAAATTGAAATTACTGCACAAAATATTTTGGACACTCTAAAGAAATATCCTGATTCTACTCTTGCCGAACTCTACGACGATGTTTTAATGCCAAAAGACCTGCGCGACGCACACAGAAAAAATGACGCGGCTGTTTTAGCGGCCTATAATTTCCCTGCTGATTTTTCCGAATCTGAAATTGTTTCCAACCTTATGCAAAGAAATGGCGTCTTGACGCAAAAAAAAACTGTTGAAACAGATATAAATTTCCTGCCCTTGTCTACAACTGCGCGAGAAATTATTTCAACTGTCAATTCTTGGAAATATTATTATTTTGGCGTTTTAACTTCCAGCGTTCATATGGCGTGGGTTAAAATTGTTGCCGGTAGATTGAAATCTGATTTTCGCTATTCTGCCCAAATTGTTTACAATAATTTTGTTTGGTGTCAGCCTTCGATACAACAAAAAAGGACAATCTCAAAAACTGCCCAAAATATTTTAAACGTACGCAAAAATTATCCAGATTCTACTTTAGCCGAACTTTATGACGATATTTTAATGCCAAAAGACTTGCGCGACGCACACAGAAAAAATGACGTGGCTGTTTTAGCGGCTTATAATTTTCCTGCTGATTTTTCTGAATCTGAAATTGTTTCCAACCTTATGCAAAGAAATGGAGTAGTGGCGCGGGGCAATAGCTAGCCACTTCCTGCCCTTGTCTATGACTGCGCGAGAAATTATTTCAACTGTCAATTCTTGGAAATATTATTATTTTTGAATTTTAATTTCAAGTGTTCATATGGCGTGGGTTAAAACTGTCGCCGGTAGATTAAAATCTGATTTTCGTTATTTCGCTCAAGGCGTTAATTGCGCAAAACAGCAGTGCGGTTAATGGAAAAATTGTAGTTCGCGTTTAAGCAGGAATATTTTTCAACATTACGAATTTATTATCGTTAAAAAAATTAGGAGGGCTATTAATGGATACTTTTTCTTTAGCAGATATTATCGACCCTAATATCGGGGGAAGGGCAGAAAAACCAGTAAATCAAACTGAATATACTGAAACGCTTAATTCTTTGACAAAATCTTTGAAAGTCATAAACGATTCTGTAAATCAAATGCGTAACCAAATTCAGCAAATGAATCAACTTATTGTTCAATCTCACAATATCAATTCTACGCTAATTAGAAATTTGCAAACAGGAATTATTCGTTGTATACCTAGAGCAGATATGAAAATCATTGTAGGCTTGGTTGAACACTGTAATTTAAACTGTGCCGGTTGTGATCATTTTTCGCCGTTAGCTAAACCGCAATTCGCCGATTTTGAAGAAATGGAAAGAGATTTTACACGTTTGGCTGAGTTATTTCACGATAGACCAGGAGTACTTTCTTTTCAAGGCGGTGAACCGCTCCTTCATCCGGAAATTATAAAATTTATGGCAATGACAAGGCAAAAATTTCCGCGCGCTCGTATATACATAATCACCAATGGTACAAAACTTTTAAGCATGTCTGATGAATTTTGGAATTCTTGCAAGGAAAATAATATTGAAATTTTAACTACAAAATATCCAATCAATATCAATTATGACGCAATAAAAGAAAAAGCTGTACAAAAAGGAATTAAATTTGAATTTCTGAATGAAAATCAACCTGTCAAAACTTTGTACAAACTTCCATTCGATTTGGATGGGCATCAAGACGAAAGAAACAGTTTTCTGCTTTGTCATCGTGCAAACGTTTGCATTTATCTTCAGAATGGTAGGGTTTATACTTGTACAGTTGCCCCAACTGCTAGGCATTTTGATAGAGCTTTTGGTACACATATTTTTAGCGAGGAAGGAAATTCTATTGATATTTACAAGGCAAAATCCGCCGAAGAAATTTTAGAATTTTTGGCTAAGCCAATTCCATTTTGTCGTTTTTGCAAAGTTCAAAATACAAGTTATGGTATCCCTTGGCATCAATCTAAAAAAAGTATTGAAGAATGGACGTAAATTTTTAGCACGGCGCGCAATGAAAGTTGCGCGTCTTTTTTATTTTTGCAGGAAAAATTTTGGACGTTGCGAATTTAGAATTAAAAATTCAGGCAAGAGGCAAAAGGCATTAGGCAAAAGTTTCTTGTTTCCTACTGCCTCTTCACTACTGCCTATTGCCTAAAATCGACCGAAGGGAGATTTCTTATGATTTTAGTTTTAGATTTTGGCGGGCAATATAACCAACTGATAGCGCGGCGCGTTCGTGAAAATAATGTTTACTGCGAAGTTCACACCTTAACCGACGGCGAAAGTAAATCTGATAAAAATGTTAAAAGCGGGCTCGGTACTGCAATAAATTTTTCTGCACTTAAAAATATGCAACTTGAGGGAATAATTTTAACCGGCGGACCGCAAAGTGTCTATGAAAAAAATTCAAGCTTGCCGCCTGCTGAACTTTTTAATTTGGGCGTTCCAATTTTGGGGATTTGTTACGGCGCGCAGGCAATGACTCACGTTTTGGGCGGCAGTGTTCAAAAACCTGAAGTAGGCGAATATGGCAAAACTGAAATTAAAATTTTGGGCGATTCAAAACTTTTTAACGGCGTCGAAAAAAATACCGTTGTTTGGATGAGCCATACCGACAGAATTTTTAATTTGCCCCAAAATTTTGTTGTAACTGCCGAAAGTGAAAATTGCCCCGTTGCGGCGGCTGAAAATCCCGCAAAAAATTTGTATGCCGTGCAATTTCATCCTGAAGTTTTACATACCGTCGAAGGCAAAAAAATTCTTTCAAATTTTATGGAAATTTGCGGCTGTCAAAGAAATTGGAAAATGGATTCTTTCGTTGCAGATACAATTTCTGAACTTAAAAATAAAATTGGCGGCGGCAAGGTTTTATGTGCGTTAAGCGGCGGCGTTGATTCAAGCGTTGCGGCGGTTATGCTTAGTAAAGCCGTTGGAAAAAATTTAACCTGCGTATTTGTGGATCACGGCTTGTTGAGAAAAAATGAGGCGGCGGAAGTCGAGGCAGTTTTCAAAAATTACGATTTAAATTTTATAAAAATTGACGCGGGCGAAAGATTTTTACAAAAACTTAGCGGCGTTACAGACCCCGAGCGCAAAAGAAAAATTATTGGTGAAGAATTTATCCGCGTTTTTGAAGAAGTTGCAAAAAAAATCGGCGCGGTTGATTTTCTTGTACAGGGCACGATTTACCCCGACGTTATCGAAAGTGGCTTGGGAAAATCTGCGGTTATAAAGTCTCATCACAATGTTGGCGGCTTGCCGGATTTTGTGGACTTCAAAGAAATTGTGGAGCCGCTTAGACTTTTATTTAAAGATGAAGTTAGACAAGCAGGGCGTCAACTCGGCTTGCCTGAAAATATCGTTAGCCGTCAACCTTTTCCCGGTCCCGGCTTAGGAATTAGAATTATCGGCGAAGTTACGGCAGAAAAAATTAAAATTGTGCAGGACGCAGATTTTATTTATCGTGAAGAAATTGCGAAGGCTGGAATTGCGGCAGATTTGGGGCAATATTTCGCCGCGTTGACGAATATGCGCAGTGTCGGAGTTATGGGCGACGGGCGCACTTACGATTTCGCCGTTGTACTTCGCGCAGTTTTGACTAGTGATTTTATGACGGCGGAGGCGGCGCAAATTGACTGGAAAATTTTAAATACCGTTGCCAACAGAATTGTAAACGAAGTTAAGGGCGTTAACCGCGTTTTGTACGATTGCACGAGCAAGCCGCCTGCAACGATTGAGTTTGAATAATGTTTAAAGAAATTTTGGCGCAATATATAAATCTGCGCGACGAACAATTAAACCAATTTCAAAAATTTTATGAAATGGTAATTGACTGGAATACGAAAATAAATTTGACGGCGATAACTGACGAAAAAGAATTTGCAATAAAGCACGTGATAGACTCGTTGACATTGTGGGACGAAGAAAAATTTGCAAACGTGAAAAAAATTTTGGACGTAGGAACGGGCGCGGGTTTTCCGGCAATTCCAATAAAAATTTTCAAGCCGAATGTAGAAATAGTTTTGCTGGATTCACTTTCAAAGCGCGTGGAATTTTTGAAAAAAGTTGCAGCAGAATTAAATTTGGAAAATGTAACCTGCGTACACGGGCGCGCAGAGGATTTAGCACGGCAAAATAATTTTCGTGAAAGTTTTGATTTGGTAACGGCGCGGGCGGTTGCAAGGCTAAATATTATTGCTGAATATTGCTTGCCTTTCGTGAAAATCGGCGGGACTTTTGCGGCGTTGAAAGGCAGACAATTTCTTGAGGAAGTTGCAGAGGCTGAAAACGCTGTAAAAATTTTGGGCGGCGGTAAAATTATTTGTGTTGAAAAAATTTTGCCGGAAATTCCGGACAATCGCGCAGTTGTTTATATTGACAAAAAATTTTCCACTCCAAAAAATTATCCACGTAAGGCAGGAATTCCAACTAAAAATCCACTATAAATTTTTTTTGAGGATTAGTGAATAAAAATCCCAAATTAACTAAAAATCTAACTGCTTAAAGGAATTTTTTCTAGAAAGTCGAATGTAAAAGCGAGGTGATTCCCTTGAAAGCGAAGAAATTTTTTGTTGGCACATCAGCTTTGCTGGCAATGTTTATAAATTTTCCGCAAGTTTCAGCAGATGAAGTGGTTACTTTTGGTGAAGAATTTGAAAACGATAACAATTCTAAGGTTGTCCCTTTTCAAGATGAAAATTCTGATGATGAAGATTTTGGTCCGGTCTTAATTTTCAATGATCCCGAAAAATTAAAAAATGAAAATCCCGCCAAAGATTCTTCAGAAAATCCTGCAGAAATTGAAGAAAAACCGGAAACTGAATCTGACAATGAGGAAAAAATTTTAGTGATTGATAAAAATTCTTCAAAGTATAATATTTCTTCAAATTACGACAATGAAAATTATGATAATGAAAGAATTTTACCGCCAAGCAAAATCAATGAAAATCGAAATGAAAAACAGAAAAAATTAAAAACTCAAAAACCGCGCTTTATAAAATTGGCAATGGACGAAAATTATATTTACTATCTTGATAAGCAAAGTGTTTCGTGGCAAAGAATCCCTTATTCTGCCAGCGAATATATGCTTGATGTTTGGGTGCGTATGATTGAAATAAATCCCGATAATTCAGATATTCCCGCAGATTTAGCCGAATATCTCAACGATACAACAAATGGCGAAATTGAAATTGCACGTGAAAAAGGAAAAGCATTTGCGCCGGTTGATGTTGACGTTTTGCAACACAAAAAATATTTTTTGGAACATTATTACCTGCGCCCAAAAACTAAACAAATTCAATTTTTGAGCGAATTGGAAGTTGTAGGGCATCCGCAAAATACAGTTTCACAGCGCGCTTACGATTATAAAAATTGGGAATATTTAATTCCCGGCAGTATCGAAAGTATAATTTACAATGCAACAATAAAGGAAGTTGGAAAAAGCGGCTCGTCCGAAAATGGGCATATGTCTTTTGCTGATATGCTTGAAGAATACGCGAGAATTTCCATAAGATAAAATTTTAAGGAGATGTTTTTAAATGATACCTGTTTTGGTAGGATTGGGCGCACTTGTTGGCGGCTATTTAGTCGTCACAAATTGGGAAGAAGTTACAAAGTGGTTGCAAGAATTAATGTCCGAACTTCAAACTTCATTGAAAAAATTGGGCGTCGAAGGCTACACTGCAAAACTTTTTTCTAATATTCAAGACGGCGCACTTAAACTCGTCCACCGCCTCTATTACAAAGAAAACGGCAAGTGGATTGAAAAAACTACTACACGTGAAATTGATGAATCTCAAGTCCCTGAATGGGCAAAAGCCGGCTTAGGCGAAAAAGAAACCGACGTTACCGCCCGCTACGAAAAAGAACTCGAACTTACAATTTAATCGAGGTGAATTTTTATGGCTATTACCAAACAATCAATGGATATGGTTATTGAATCTGTCAAAGATTTTTTCAAAAATTTAATCAACCCAAATATGAAAATTGAAGATATTGCTGAAGTTGTGGCAAGCCGCCTCGACAATGTCATTATCGAACACGAAAAACAGGGCTTGCACTACAGCGCGGGAAAATTTTATATCAAGTACATTGACGAAAAAAATTTTCAACTTCAATTTGAAATGTTCTTCAAAGATAACGACGATAAATGGCACAAACTCGCCAATGAAAGTGAATTGCGCGATATGTCACTTTTGGAAATTGGCGCAGCAAAAACTCTCGACAAGCTGAAGGTTATCGAATTTCCAATTTCTGCGCCGGAAATTAAACCTGAAGTCATTGAAGAAAAAACTGCTGAAGAAAAAGCCGCCGCCGAAGAAAATAAAACTGTCGAAGAAAAATTTGACGAACTTACCGGCGTTAAACCGGAAAAATAATTTTATAAAATTTTTTGGAAAGTGGTTACAATGCACTTTCCTTTTTTATTTTAAAAAACTTGCAATTATTAAAATTTTCTTGTAGAATGAAAATCTGGAAAGTTCAAACCTTAATAGAAAGGAAGTGAACGGCACGACTTATCTGTCGCGCCATTTTAATGATAGGCGATATTCTACGTAAAGAACGTGAAAAGCAGAAATTATCAATTCAAGACGTTGAACAGGGAACAAGTATTCGTGCGGTTTACATAGATGCTTTAGAAAAAGGCGAATATGATAAATTGCCCGGCGAAGTCTATGCAAAGGGCTTTATCAAAAATTACGGCAATTTTTTGGAACTCAATGGCGAAGAATTAGTTAGAAAATTTATTATGGAAATTTCCCCCGCTGCAACTGCGCCGGAAGATTCTAAAACTGAAAATTCAAATTCTGAAAACAAAATCGCAGCTAAAAATATTGGCGCAAAATATCAAGCAAAACAAGATGATACAGAAGAAGATTCAAATTCAAAGAAATTTTTAGTAGCGGCAGTTGCGCTTGTTGCAATTTTAATTGGTGGAATTTTTTACGGTTTAAGCGGCTCTGATAGTGAAAATCCAACTGTTGCTGAAAATGTAAATCAGCCCGCAGTTGAAACTCAAACTGAAATAGTTGCACAAGAAGTTCAAACTGTAACGCCGCCGCCGACTCCGGTTGAAACTCAGCAAGTTGCACAAGTTCAAACGCCCGTAAATGAAGTTAATCTTCAAGCAACTTTTTCCGGCGATTGCTGGACACAAGTTATAGTTGACGGAAAATTGGAATATGAAGGTATGATTGGCGCAGGCGAAAATTTTAACTGGAAAGGCAACCAAAGTATTAATGTTTTACTTGGCAACGCAGGCGCGGCGCAATTCGTCATGAATGGGCAAAATGTTGGATCTTTGGGCGGCGATGGCGATGTTGTAGAAAAAACTTTTACTCGTTGATTAATTTTTAAATTTTGGGGATTAGGGAAATTTCCCTAGTCCTTTTTTTTTGAAATAAAATCTTTACTCTAAATATTTTCCAATACCGCCAAAAAGGCGGAAAATATCAACGTAGCAAGCCCTTTCTTTTGTTTTAGATAAAAAACCATCAGGGATTATTGGTAAAGCCCAAATTTTGCTTAAAAATCGGTTTTTATTTCTTTAGAAAAATTTTTACAGATTTTGGAGGAAAAATGACGCGGCTAAAAAATTCACGGCTCGAAAAATTTTGAAATAGAATCTTTACTCTAAATATTTTCCAATACCGCCAAAACGGGCGAAAATTTCAACGTAGCAAGCCCTTTCTTTTGTTTTAGATAAAAAACCATTAGGGATTATTGGTAAAGCCCAAATTTTGCCTAAAAAGCGGTTTTTACTTTTAAAAATGATGCGGTTAAAAAATTCACGGCTTGAAAAATTTTGAAATAAAATCTTTACTCTAAATATTTTCCAATACCGCCAAAAAGGGCTAAAATTTCAACGTAGTAAGCCCTTTCTTTTGTTTTAGATAAAAAACCATTAGGGATTATTGGTAAAGCCCAAATTTTGCCTAAAAAGTAGTTTTTATTTTTTGGAAAAAATTTTTACAGATTTTGGAGAAAAAATGACGCGGCTAAAAAATTCACGGCTTGAAAAATTTTGAAATAGAATCTTTACTCTAAATATTTTCCAATACCGCCAAAAAGGCGGAAAATATCAACGTAGCAAGCCCTTTTTTTTGTTTTAGATAAAAAACCATTAGGGATTATTGGTAAAGCCCAAATTTTGCTTAAAAATCAGTTTTTATTTTTGGGAAAAAATTTTTACAGATTTTGGAGGAAAAATGACGCGGTTAAAAAATTCACGGCTCGAAAAAGAACGCGGCTACATTATAAAAAGCGGCGCACAAATTAAATTTGCGCTTGTTTACCCCAATTTTTACAACGTCGGAATGTCAAATTTGGGGATTCACATAATTTATCAACTTTTAAATTCAATGCCAAATGTTTCGTGCGAAAGATTTTTTTTGCCGGAAGTTTTAAGCGTGGAAACTCAAACGCCGCTGAATAAATTTGACGTGATAGGCTTTGCAGTTTCATTTGAGCAAGATTATTTCAACGTGGTGAAAATGTTGCAACTTGCAAAAATAAAAATCCGCGCCGCCGAACGTACAAAATTTGACCCAATAATAATTGCGGGCGGACCTTGTGCGACTTTTAATCCGGAGCCGCTGTCATTAATTTTTGATGCGTTTGTAATTGGTGAAGGCGAAGTAATTTTGCCGCCGTTTATCGAAGTTTTGAAAGAAAATTTGCCGCGCCTTGAAACTCTGGAAAAAATTTCTCAAGTTGCCGGTATGTACGTTCCAAAATTTCTTGAGTGCGAATATAACTTTGACGGCACAATTAAAAATCACTATTGCCTCTTGCCTACTGCCTACTGCCTAAAACGTCAATGGTTAAAAAATCTTGACGAATTTCCCGCGCACTCCGTAATTATCACTGACAATACAGAATTTAATATGTACTTGATAGAAACTGCGCGCGGTTGCGGACACCATTGCAGATTTTGTATGGCGGGCTATTGTTTCAGAAAACCGCGTAACCGTTCGCTTGAAATTTTAAAGGCTGAAGTTGACGCCGCCAAAAAATTTGGTAAAAAAATTGGATTAATGGGCGCGGCAATTTCAGATTATCCGCAGATTAACGAACTTTGCAAATATATTCTTGATTCAAATTTAGAAATGTCAGTTGCGTCATTTCGCGCAGATTCAGTTACAAAAGAATTGGTTACAGCGTTGGTAAAAAGCGGCTTGAAAACTTTGACTGTTGCGCCTGAAGTTGGTAGCGAAAAAATGCGCGCCGTTGTCAATAAATCTATTACTGAAGAAAATATTTTTACGGCGGTTGAATTGGGAATTGCGGCTGGACTGAAAAATTTCAAGCTTTATTTTATGGTAGGCTTACCTTTTGAAGAATTGGCTGACGTTGAGGAAATTGTCAACTTGACAACGCGGCTAAAAAAATTTGTCGGCAGTTGCAAATTAACTTTAAGCGTCAATCCTTTTGTACCAAAACCTTTTACGCCGTTTCAATGGGCGAAATTTGCAGACAAAAAATATCTGAACGCGGCACTAAAAATTTTAAAAAACGGCTTAAAAAATTTGCGCGGCGTCGAAATAATTTCAGAATCAATAAAATCAGCTGAAGTGCAAGCGATTTTGGCGCGTGGCGATAGACGAATTGCAGAATTTGTAATACAATCTGATTCACCGCAAAGATTTTTACAAGTCCTGCGCGAAAATCAAATTGACGAAAATTTTTATTTGAGGGAACGGGCGGCTGACGAAATTTTGGCGTGGGATTTTTTGGATATGGGATTCAGTAAAAAATATCTTCGCGCAGAATTTGAACGGGCGGCGGCTTTAAAATCTACGCCCGCTTGTTTCGACGGCTGCAAACGTTGCGGAGTTTGTATCTAAGGATTAGGGAAAAAACCAGCTCCTAGCCACTATATCCTATTCCCTAAAATTTCGACAAAGGAGAAAATTTAATGAGCTATTTTATAAGGCGAAATGAACAAAATCTTTGGCACGGGAAATTTTCAACTTTTCCTGAAGATTTAGTTATACATGCAATTTCTACAAAAATTGGCGGCTACAGTCAAAAACCTTTCGACAGTTTGAATTTGGCGTTGCACGTCGGCGATAATGCGGAAAATGTTTTGGCTAATCGAAAAAAATTTATTCAATCTCTCGGCTTTAACCTTGAAGATATTGTCACGCCTAATCAAGTGCATGGCGATAAAATTTTCAAAGTCGAAGAAATTCACAGAGGGCGCGGCAGTCAAAATTATTCTGATTCAATCGAAAAAACCGACGCCCTTATTACAAATGTAAAAAATTTGCCGCTGATGCTGTGTTTTGCAGATTGTGTACCTATTCTTTTTGTTGACACTGAAAATTTGGCGGTAGGAATTGCGCACGGCGGCTGGAAAGGTACTATGAAAAAAATTGCCGCCAAAACTTTTCTTGCAATGAAGGAAAATTTCGGTACGAAGGTTGAAAATTGTTTAGTTGGAATTGCGCCTTCCATTGGTCCTTGTTGTTATGAAATTGGCGAAGAAGTTAAAAAAATTTGCGCTGAAACTTTTCCCAAAAATCCGGAATTAATCATTGAACGCGACGGCAAAAATTTTCTTGATTTATGGCAGGCAAATAAAATTCAGCTTATGGAAGTCGGCTTGCCGGAAAAAAATATTGACGTTGCGGGCGAATGTACTTGTTGCAATTCAAACTGGTATTTTTCTTACAGGGCGGCGCACGGCGAAACAGGGCGAATTGCGGCGGTTATAGGGATTAGGGGCTAAGGGTTAGGGATTAAGGACTAGGGATTAAGGACTAGGGATTAAGGACTAGGGATTAAGGACTAGGGAAAAAAAACTAGCCCCTATATCTTAGAGTATGTTAACAAATGGAAGATTAAAAGGCGCGTTATACGCCCGCCGCACTCCGTTTTTGCCTGTAACGCTGAAGTTTCTGTAACGCACTCAAACGCGGCACATACTTTAAATTTCTGAAATGTTAAACGCGAAAAACACAGGCGGGCGAAGATTCTTTCTTTTGGTAGGGTTTTCTTTCTTCTAAAGAAAGAAAAGCCGACTTGTTAATTTTTAAATCTTTGTAAAAAAATCCTAGTCCCTAAAAATCGACCGAAGGGAGCTTTAAAGAATGTCAAAAATTTTAGAAACGCCGTACGGCACGCGGGATTTTTTACCACGCGAGGCAGCGGCAAAACGTGCGATTGAAAGTCGATTAGCAAAACTTTTTTCAGAATTTGGTTACGAAGAAGTTGTAACTCCGACAATGGAATTTTTGGAAACTTTGACAAATTCCGGCGGGCAGGAAATTGAATCAAATTTATTTAAAATGTTCGACCAAGATAACCGCACGCTTGCACTTCATCACGAAATGACAACGCCCATTGCGCGGCTTTTTATGAGCAGATTAAAAAATTCTCCACTGCCCTTGAAACTTTCCTACAATACAAGCGTTTTCAGATTCAGAAAAAATCAGCCGGAGCGACAATGTGAATTTTATCAAGCGGGCGTTGAACTTTTGGGCGTATCGAATGCCTTTGCAGACGCCGAAATTATCGCCCTTGCCGCGCAATGTTTGAAAGTTGCCGGCTTAAAAGATTTTACAATTTGTTTAGGGCAGGTTGAATTTGCTAACGGGTTAATGGAAGAAAATAATCTTTCAGCCGCCGTAAAATCCGAAATTAAAAACGCCATTGAACATCATAACATTGTTGAACTTGAAAAAATTGTTGATGCTTTAAATTTAGAAAAAAGCGCGGCTGATTCTCTCAAAAAAATTCCTAAACTTAACGGCGGAATTGGAATTTTAGAAAAAGCCCGCGCACTTGCCAAAAATAAAAAATCCCTCGACGCAATTAATAATTTGCAAGAAATTTACAAATTCGCCGAAATTTACGGCGTTGCAGACAAAATTATTTTTGATTTGGGGATTATTCGGGATTTTGAATATTATACCGGAATGGTTTTTGAGGCTTACGCGCCGAATGTTGGTTACAGTTTGGCGGGCGGCGGCAGGTACGATAATATGTTGAAAGATTTTGACATTGGTCTAACTTGCCCGGCTACAGGATTTGCACTTGGAATTGAAAGAATTTTGACGGCTTGCGAACGGCAGGGAATTTCTAACGACGTTCAAAATAAAAATATTTATTTAAGTTACGACGAAAAAAATATTGGCGCGGCAATAAAAAAAGCATCTGAACTGCGCGCCGCCGGTAAAGTGGTTGAAATTTCTTTGACGCCGCAAACTTTCGACGCCGCCAAAATTTCTCAAGCTGAAAAAAATTATACCGAGCTGATTTACTTAAAATGAACTGGATTTTAAAACGCGCAAGGCAATTTTACCGCGCTTTGACGGCTGATATTTCCATTGATGATGAAAAATATATTATGACGCACTTAAACAGCGCGGAGCAGAAATTATTTTTTCAAATGGGGCTAATCGACCAATTTCACAGCTTGAACGTTGCCTACACTATCGAACGGCTGGTTATTCAAGGCAAGCAGGGAATTGACAGAGAATTTTTAATCCGCTGTGCACTTCTTCACGATATTGGAAAAATCAATTTTAAAGCCACTGTTTGGAATAAAATTTTTGCTGTGCTTGTGACAACTTTTTTTCCGCGCCTTGCTGATGAATTGGAATTGAAAGGCAACCGTTCAATTTATATTTATCGCAACCATGCCGAATTGGGCGGGCAAAAATTACAAAAAATGGGCTTGTTTCAAGAGGCTAAAATAATTGCGCGTCATCATTCGCCGCCGCGTGACGACGATTCACGAGAATTAAAACTTTTGCGCCTTGCCGACGAAGAAAATTAAGGATTAAGGACTAGGGGCTAAGGACTAGGGATTAGGGGGAATTTTTACGAAAGATTATATAACAATCGCCCTGCCGAAGGGTAAACTTTTTAATTTGTCAACCGAACTTTTTAAAAAAGTTGGCTGGACGGCTGAAGGTCTGCACGAAAAATCCAGAAAACTTGTTATCACAAACGAAACTGAAAAATTAAAATTCATTATCACAAAAACTGCAGACGTTCCAACTTATGTTGAAAATGGCGCGGCTGACATTGGAATTATCGGCAAAGATGTAATTTTGGAAAGTGGAAAAGACGTTTACGAGCTTTTAGATTTAGGTTTTGGCAAATGTCATTTGATGATGGCTGTACCGAAAGATAAAAAGCGCGCAAGCCTTGAAGATTATGCACATACCCGCGTTGCTACAAAATTTCCGCACATTGCCGAAAAATTTTTTGTTGAACGCGGTATGCAAATGGAATATATCAAACTCAACGGTTCAATCGAACTCGGACCAATAGTCGGCTTGAGTGAAAGTATCGTTGACATTGTAGAAACCGGTACAACTCTGCGCGAAAATAATCTTGAGGAAATTGTTCACATTATGGACGCAACCGCCCGCCTTATCGCTAACCGTGTAAGCTACAGATTGAAATTTGACAGAATTAATAATCTTGTCAACGAACTGGAGAAAAATATATAGTAGAAAATTTGGTTGCAACGTGATGTTGCACCGCGTTAGCGGGAAACCAAATTTTCTGCTTAATCCCCCTTTCCTAAGGGGGAATTAGGGGGTTTGCGAAATGAGCGGCGCAGCGTAGCAGGATAGCGTAGCAAGCCAGCGAATGAGCCGTTACTTTTTTTGTTACTTTTATAAAAATACACTCCTATATATACAGAATAGAAATTTTTTTAATTCGTGATGAAATGCCAAAAAATCCCTTGACTTTATAGCTGTGTAGCTATAAGCTTATATAATTACAGAACTATTTTGGTTGTTGAATTTTTTTGTTACTTCATAAAAATCACACTCCTATAGATACAGAATAGAATTTTTTTTTAATTCGTGACAAAACGCCAAAAATTCTTGACTCTACTTATCAAATATGATAATATCTTTATCAAATTTGATAAGTACTTTTTAAGTACTACTGTCCAGAAATGAGAGGTAATTTTTATGGAAGATGACAGAAAAGGTATTGAGGAAAGTTTAAATAATGTTATTGAATTACCAAAGAAGAAATCACGTTATTTATCAGTTGTCAACGATGAAACCGGCGAGGTTGAGGCTTATATAAAACTGAATCCCAAAAATCTTGGAAAGGGGTGGATTGCTTTGTATCAGAATTCTTCAGCGTGGCTTGCTCAACAAAATTTAACGGGCGAACAATTTAAAGTGTTGTTTTATTTGTTTAGCAAATTAGATTTCGATAATTATTTAAGAGTTACAAACAAAGAAATTTCTGAATGGGTTCATATTCAATCTACTAATGTTTCACGCGCAATGAAAGCATTAAAAGATTTGGGAATAATAGTAGAAGGTTCTAGAGATGGTTTGCACAAAACGTATCGCCTTAATCCTGACGTTGCACACAAGGGCAAAGACCGCGACAAAAATATTATTGAATTTAACGCAATGAAAAATAGTGATGATTAACCGGAGAAAATTTATGAAAATAATTGAAAGTCAAAAAATCCCGCGCGCAGAAATTGTTAATCTGCTTACAAAAAAATCTTTTGACGAAATTGAACTTCCGCCAAAAATTCGTGAATCCAACAAAAAAATCTTTGGCGCAGATTTAACCGCGTCTGAACTTGTCAGAAAAATTGTTACAGACGTTAGAAAATTTGGCGACAGTGCAGTTATCGACTACACAAAAAAATTTGACGGCGCAGAAATTTTAGCTGAAAACTTTTTGGTAACTGCTGAAGAAATTGACGCCGCCGAAAAGCAAGCCGATTCAAAAATTGTTGACGCTTTAAAAATTGCCGCCGAAAATATTAAGTCTTATCACATTGAACAACTTCCAAAATCCTGGATAACTTATCGCCAAAAAAATTCAATTTTGGGACAATCAATCATTCCGCTTGAAAAAGTTGGAGTGTACGTACCTGGCGGGCTTGCCGCGTACCCTTCAAGCGTTTTGATGAATGTTATACCGGCGAAAGTTGCGGGCGTCAATGAAATTATTATGTGCGTTCCTGCGAAGGGTGGCAAAATTAATCCCTACGTTTTAATTGCGGCGAAAATTGCGGGCGCGGATAAAATTTACAAAATTGGCGGCGCACAGGCTATAGCGGCAATGGCGTTTGGTACTGAAACTATTCCCCGCGTCAACAAAATTACAGGTCCCGGAAATATTTTTGTTACGCTTGCAAAGAAAGAAGTTTTTGGGCATTGTGATATTGATATGTTGGCAGGTCCGAGCGAAATTTTGATTATTGCCGATGAAAATGCTAATCCTGTTTACGCCGCCGCCGATATGCTTAGTCAAGCTGAACATGATCCGCTTGCTTGCAGTATCGTCATTACCACAGATAAAAATCTTGCAGAAAAAATTTCTGTTGAGGTTGAAAGTCAACTTGCGAAATTGCCGCGCCGTGAAATTGCGGAGGCGTCAATTAATTCCAACGGCTTAATTATTGTCGCGCGGGATTTAAACGAGGCGGTAGACTTTGCCAATATTTCAGCTCCTGAACATTTGGAATTGTTGACTGATTCGCCTTTCAATCTTTTGCCGAAAATCAAAAACGCGGGCGCGGTATTTTTGGGCGCGTATTCGCCGGAGCCATTGGGCGATTATCTGGCTGGACCTAATCACGTTTTGCCGACGGGCGGTACTGCAAAATATTTTTCTGTTTTGAACGTTGAAACTTTTTTAAAGCGCACAAGTTTAATTTCCTATACTCGCGCAGATTTATTAAACATTGCTGAAAATATCATTGAACTTGCAAACGCTGAAGGTTTAACTGCGCATGCTGAGGCAATTATCAAACGCAAAAATTTATAAGTAATTAAAAAAATTTTTATACAAAAAAAGGCAAACTCCAAAACGGGGCTTGCCTTTTTAGTTTGCAAATTTGAAATTTATTTAAGTGCGTCCATTGCAGATTTTATTTTTTCAGCAACGCAGGAAATTTTATACACTCCGAGTCAATTATCAAACGCAAAAATTTTTGTAAGAAAAAAGGCAGACTCCAAAACGGGGCTTGCCTTTTTAGTTTGCAAATTTGAAATTTATTTAAGCGCGTCCATTGCGGATTTTATTTTTTCAGCAACGCCGGAAATTTTTTTAAGTGGCGTTGAACAAGCTGCAACTCTAATTCCCAATTTCAATGGTACAGCGAAAATTAAATCATCTTGCAATTTTTTACAGACGGCGACGGGATTTTCAGCGGGAACTGCGATAAAAAAGCCGCCTTTGTACGGTACAATTTTTAAGCCGCAATTTGCCGCCTCATTTACAAAAACTTCTGCGCGGCGGTTTACATGTTCACGCAAAAATTTTTGATCTGCCGCCAAATTCTTGCTCAAAATGCTGTCGTTATTAATTCTTGTAAATAAAATCTGCGCGCCGTGATTTATATTCGACCAAACAGCGCGGCTTGAATATTTGTTTGTATCGTTAAACTCTGAAATAATTTCTGCACTTGAGGAAATCGCCACCAATGCGCCGCAACGTTGCCCGTAAAGCGTGTAACTTTTTGACATACTCATAGAAATTAAAACCAAAATATTTTGCGGCAGATTTTTAAATTTTTCAATGAAACTCCACGCCGTTTCTTTATCGCCGGCAAAATCTATGTACGCAATGTCAACCAGCAATGTAATTTTTTTGCCGCCCGTCGCGCAGTTTTTCAAAACTTCCAAAACTTTATCCCATTCAGAATCACTCAAAGAATAACCGGTGGGATTATGTGCAGGCGAATTTATAATTGTCAACAATGAATTTTGCGCGGCTAAAATTTCTTCAATCTTCGCAGAAAAATTTTCAAAGTTAAAAAATTTATAATCGTCGTCGAAAAGTTTAAAAGTCTCAAGTTTTTTTCCAGTTTCGGTGCAGATAACGTTGTAAGTTCCCCAAAACCAATCCGAAGTTAAAACTTTTTCGCCGCGCTCCGCGTAATTTGCAATAGCGTGATGAATTGCGCCCGTTCCGCCGGAAGTTGCAACCGCGCCGAAATATCCTTCAAAATCTTTATCGCCCAAAATTTGTCGACGTACACCCTCGATAAAATCTGCACGCCCGGAAATTGGCGCGTATGACATAAAATCCGCCATTGCCATTTCACGAAAAATTTTTTCAACCGTCGGCAGTACTTCCAGATTTCCTTCCTCGTCAAGTACCGTACCGATTGTGGCGTTGGTAACTTTTTCCGCGCCGAATTTTTTTATTGCCTCTTTGCAAGCTGCATTTGCCTCAAAAATTGGGTCTACTAATTTTCTATTCACGGCGTGAGTTGCCGCCATATTCATTGCCATTTAAAATTTTGCCCCCTTATGAATAACTGCCGCCTATTATAACATTTAGGTAAATTTTGGCAAAATTTTTAACTTATGTATTCACGTATTCAAATTGATAATGCAGCGGGATTTTTTACAAGGTAAGGATACTTAGCCAAAAAATCTTTAAGTCCCGGTATTTGAATATCATTAATATCACACGGAGAAAATTTTTCTTCGCCATAAAAATATTGCCCATCCGCCATAGACTGCTCTATAAATTTTTCATCAAGATATTTTTCGTCCTGTACAACCCGTTCCTTTCCCTCAACTATGCTGTTCATTTTTGAAATAATTCTTTGAGTACCGCCCATATATGAAAAATGATAACCGCCTTCAACAATGCGCGGCAAAATTCGGCGTGCATTTCTAAAAGCTTGCGGCGACTCCATAAATTTATATTTGCCTATTACTGTACCTTCCCAATCAGTTTTAAAGGACGCATAATCAAAGTAATAACAATGAAATCTTTGCTTGCATACTAAAGGCATAAAATCCAAAAGTTTGATAGTTCGTACTAAACTTTGGAAAGGAAGAAGGGAGCCTAAAGTATATGGTTCCGGATAAAGATATTGAATGCATTGAACGTTCAAATTTGTATCAAATTGACTGTCAAGCAAAGTTTTTATCGTATAAGGATTTGGAAATTCATCGACGTCAGAAATAAAAATTAAATCGTCCGGTTCAGCATCGCCCAAGCCTTGAATAATATTATTGCGCTGATTATTTTCTATTGACCAGTCTCCAACGCCCTTGTACGGTACAACGGAATTATCCATAATATATCGAATTTTTTTGAAATACGGTTGAAATTCTTGCGAACGCGCCAAAAAATTAAAAGGTTTTGGCTCATTTGTATGAGTTTTATCTGCCTCAACTATTACAAAATAATCTACCAGATCATAAAAAGTTTTGAGGCGCAATTCCAAAAGTTCAAATTCGTTAAAAAATGTAAAACAATCATAAACCTTCATAAAAATTCCCCCTAAAAAAAATAAAACTCCAAAATTAATGGAGTTAATTTTAAATTGAACAATATTTTAATCTTTGAAAAATTCGTCGTGAATACTATTTACAGCCTCAGTAAGTTGAGAACCTTTAATCAAGCAGGAAACGCTGATTTCTGAAGTGCTGATAATGTCAATGTTGACATCTGCGCGAGCAAGTGCGCCAAACATACGCGCCGCAATACCGGGCTTGCCCAACATTCCCGCGCCGACGATTGAAACTTTTGCAACGTCTTCTTCAACCAAAACGCCCATTGCATTAATTTTTTCTGCTACAACTTCAACAACTTTTTTAGCCTCCGGCAAATCGTCAAGGGCGATTGTGAAAACCATATCAGTAATATTTTTTTCGATATTGCGGATACTTTGAACAATCATATCAACGTCAATATTAGCATCAGCAAGCGCGGCAAAAATCGTGTGGGCAATACCGGGCGTATTTGCTACGCCTAACACTGCAATTTTAGCAACTTTTTGATCGTGGGCAACGCCTCTAATTTCAAAATCTTTATCTTCCAAAGTGTAGTCCTCCCTGATAATCGTACCGGTTTTATTTGTGAAGGTGGAGCGAACGTGAATAGGAATATTAAAATATTGCCCCATTTCGACGGAGCGCGGCTGCATAACGCCCGCGCCTAGTCTTGCCATTTCCAACATTTCAACGTACGTAATTTCTTTCATACGGCGGGCTTTTTTTACAATTCGTGGATCTGCAGAGTAAACGCCGTCAACGTCAGTAAAAATTTCGCACTCGTCAGCCTTCAACGCGCCTGCAAGTGCAACCGCTGAAGTATCACTGCCGCCGCGCCCTAAAGTTACGGGGTCTCCAAATTTATCTATTCCTTGAAATCCTGCAACTACTACAATATTTCCTTTTTCAAGTTCCTCATGTACGCGCTTAGGATTTATCCCCAAAATTCTGCCTTTAGTGTGAATTGAATTTGTACGCATTCCAATCATTGAACCGGTTAAAGAAATTGCGGGTTGACCAAATTTTTGAAAAGCCATTGCCAAAAGTGCGATTGAAATTTGTTCACCCGTTGTTAAAAGCATGTCCATTTCACGGGAATATTGCGCCTTGTACGGTTGGTTGTCAATTCCTTCAGCCAAAGTTATAAGATTGTCGGTAGAATCGCCCATTGCTGAAACTACTACCACTATTTTATCTTCAGGTTTTTTTTCGTCTAAAATTCGTTGCGCTACGTTCAAAATTTTTTCCGTCGTAGCAACTGAACTACCGCCGAATTTTTTTACAACGAGAGCCAATTTTAATTCCCTCCTCGATTTAAACCGCGTCATTATAGCAAAGTTTTTTATTCCAGTCAAAATTTTTTAGTTTAGAAATTTTTATACGGCTTTTCCCTAAAATATGCTTACAAAATTTTAAAAATTAACAAGTCGGCATTTCTTTTTGGCGCAAAAAGAAACGCCTAGCAAAGAAAAACATTCGCCCGCCTGCGTTTTTCGCGTCTAACATTTCAGAAATTTAAAGTAACCGCCGCGTTTTCTCACTTTACCGAAATTTAAAGTCCCAAGCAAAAACGGAGTGCGGCGGGCGTAATTTGCGCCTTCTAATCTTACTTTTGTATACAAATTTTAAGAAAATTACTCCGCCAAAACTAAATTTGAATTAAAATAGCGTGGATTATTTGAGACTTCTTCGCCTATCCAATCCGGAAGTTTTACAAATTCATCCAGCGAATTTATTTCAACTTCAGCCAAAATCAAGCCCGCGTGCCGCCCTTCAAAAATATCTACTTCCCACGTGTGTCCGGCGTATTCAACCTTGTAACGAACTTTTGTTAAAATATTTGGCGTGCAAAGTTTCAAAATTTCTTCGGCATCTGCAACCGGAATTTCATATTCAAATTCTTGTCGCACAATTCCAATATTTGCGCTCTTTATTGTCAAAAAGCCACGATTTTTTTTTATTCGTACGCGCACAATTTTATTCGGCTCGGTTGAAAGATAACCTTGAGCTATTCTTTCGCCGCCCGACAATTTCAACTTAACCACTTTCTTTACGTCTACTAAAAATTTTCTTTCAATTTCCAATGCCATTGATAAACCTCCCTTACAATTTATTTTCAGTTTCATTTCACAATTTTAATCGTCAACTTCAGAAAAATTATTAATATGCTAAAAAAATTTTTTCGTTGATAAAATTATAAAAGGCTGGTAAAATTACGGCAACACTTTTGAAAAGGGGTAATTTTTGCGTGGCATATGAGGCACTTTACACGCGGGGGCGTCCAAAAATTTTTGCACAGCTGATAGGGCAAGAACATATAGTCAACGCTTTAACGCGCGCAATTTCAAGCAACAGACTTTCGCACGCTTATTTATTGGTTGGAACACGCGGCACCGGCAAAACTTCAACGGCCAGACTTTTGGCAAAGGCTATGAACTGCGAAAGAGTTTTGGAGGCTCAAAAATCCGGAAAAATTTTAACCGCGCAAGAAATTCCCTGTAACAAATGTGAATCTTGCAAGTCGATTGATTCTTCACCGGATAACGTAGAATTTGACGCGGCGTCGAATCGTTCAGTTGAAGACGTCACGCGGCTTTTATCGACGGCTTACCTTGCGCCCTTGCAGTCAAAAGTTAAAACTTTCATAATCGATGAAATTCATATGCTGTCAAATGAGGCGATAAATTCAATTTTGAAATTAATTGAAGAGCCGCCGCCAAATGTTGCATTTTTTTTGGCAACCACCGAATTAAACAAAGTCCCAATGACAATCCGTTCACGCTGTCAAGTTTTAAATTTCAGATTAATTCCGCAAGAAATAATCGCTCCGTACTTGATAAAACTTGCAAAACGCCTTGAAGTCGAATTGGAACAAGACGCCGCTAAAAAAATTGCAAGAATAGCCGCCGGTTCAATGCGTGACGCTATGACTTATTTAGATCAATGTTATGCAATGGCGGACAAAAAAATTTCGCTTGAAATTGTCAACGATACTTTGGGCTTAGTTTCGGACGCAGATTTGGACGAAATTATTTCAGCCGTGAAATCGCAAGACCGCTCCAATATTGCGCAGGCGATTAATAAGGCTTTTCGTTCCGGTTTATCTTCGATTGTTATTGCTGAATCTTTAATTACGCGGCTTAGGGATTTAGAATTTGCAAATTTGGAAAAGCGCAATTCGCCGTTTCCAAATATTGATATTTTGGTTGATGCAGTTCGCAAGGCGATTTTTGAAATGCAAAATTCCGGAATTCCTGATATAATTTTAGAAATGACGCTGTTAAGACTTGCCGCGCCGCCAATTATTTCTGCGCCGCCTGTCGTTCAAAATATTCCTGTGAAAAATTCGGTACTTACCGGCAATTTTGAGGAAGATAAAAAAATTTTTTACGATATTATTACAAACGAAGATTTAATACCAAAATCTTTGTACGTGATTATTAAAGATTCGTCAATTAAAAATTTTTCAAATAATATTTTGACTTTAGGCTTAAACAAAACTAATCTTGCACTTTTTAACAAAAATGAAATGGAAAAAATAGAAAAAATTCTGACACAGAAATTGGAACGCAAAATAAAAATTGAAACGATTCTTGACGAAAATTCAAAATTCGATAGCGTTAAGGCGTCAGACAGAAAATTTCTTGAAAAAACTTTAAATTTGTTTGAAACTGACAATTTTACAAAAATTGATAGTGAGGAGTAATTTAAAATGGCACAAAATTCTGGGTTTAATCTTGGAGAAATTATGAAACAGGCGCAAATGTTGCAACAAAGTTTTGAGGCTAACAAGCAAAAACTTAAGCAAGAAACAGCAACTGCAAGCGTCGGCGGCGGTATGGTTACTGCAACTGTTGACGGCGAAAAACAACTCAAAGAAATTAAAATTTCGCCGGAACTTTTGACTGAAGATGTTAGCACGATTGAAGATTTGGTTGTTAGCGCAGTCAACGCGGCAAATGTTGAAATTGAGAAAAAAATCAACGCAAATATGGCGGCGTTCGCAGGAAGTGCACTTGGCGGCTTAGGCGGCGCAGGTTTAGGCGATATGGCTAATATGCTTGGCGATTTACTCGGCGGTCCCAAAAAATAGGATTAGATTTTTAAATTGACAGTACCACTTTAAAAAGTTATAATAAAAACAAGAAAACCCCGCAATTAAGCGAGGTTTCTTGTAGCACTGTAGCAAACGGTTGCTCACTAGAGAGTTGAAATATTAGGGTTAAACTTCAGCCGCTTGAGCTTTGGCAGAGCTTAGGCGGCTACTTTTGTGCCTATCACGAGTACAATAATTGTTACGACAACAACTACGCCGATAAACTTTTTGATAGTCATTAGCATTCACCTCCTTTCGGAGAGTGATGCAACCGCCTGCCATTTGCAGTACCACTGGAATTTTAGCACAGAAAATTTCGTTTGTACAGAAATTTTTTGAATTGACAGTACCACTTTAAAAAGTTATAATAAAAACAAGAAAACCCCGCAATTAAGCGAGGTTTCCTGTAGCACTGTAGCAAACGGTTGCTCCTAGCAATGAACTTTAAAATATAGAGACTTTAGCCGCTTGAGCTTTGGTAGAGCTTAGGCGGCTACTTTTGTGCCTATCACGAGTACAATAATTGTTACGACAACAACTACGCCGATAAACTTTTTGATAGTCATTAGCATTCACCTCCTTTCGGAAGTGATGCAACCGCCTGCCATTTGCAGTACCACTGAAATTTTAACACAGAAAATTTCGTTTGTACAGAAATTTTTTGAATTGACAGTACCACTTTAAAAAGTTATAATAAAAACAAGAAAACCCCGCAATTAAGCGAGGTTTCCTGTAGCACTGTAGCAAACGGTCGCTCACGTAGTGGGTTTGATATAAGTACCAATTTTAGCCGCTAGGTTTTGCAGAGCTTAGGCGGCTGTTTTTGTGCCTATCAAGAGTACGATAATTGTTACGACGAGAACTACAACGATAAATTTCTTGAAAGTCATTAGCATTCACCTCCTTTCGGAAGTGATGCAACCGCCTGCCATTTGCAGTACCACTGAAATTTTAACAAAGATTTTTTTCTTTGTAAAGAAATATTTCAAATTGACAGCGCGGCAATAAAAAGATATAATTTGCGGCGTTGAAAAACACACGGAGCGGAGCGTCAACCTGTGGCGCAAGCTGAAATGGCGCGTAAATGCTCTGCGAATGATTAAACAGGAGGAATTTTTAAATGGCAGTTATTTCAATGAAACAGCTCCTTGAGGCAGGCGTGCATTTTGGGCATCAAACACGCCGCTGGAATCCTAAAATGGCAAAGTACATTTTCACGGAGCGCAATGGTATTTACATTATCGATCTTCAAAAAACCGTAAAAAAAATTGATGAGGCGTATATGTTTATTCGCAGTATCGCTGAAGAAGGCAAAACAATTCTTTTTGTCGGTACAAAAAAACAGGCGCAAGAGGCAGTTAAAGAAGAGGCTATTCGTTCAGGGCAATATTTCGTTAATGAACGTTGGCTCGGCGGTATGCTCACCAACTTCCAAACAATTCAAAAACGTATTCGCCGCTTGAAAGAATTGGAAACAATGCAAGCCGACGGTACTTTTGACGTGCTTACCAAAAAAGAAGTTATGCAACTTAAACACGAAATGGCACGCCTTGAAAAATATCTCGGCGGAATTAAGGAAATGAATAAAATTCCGGGCGCACTTTTCGTAGTTGACCCGCGCAAAGAAAGAATCGCTGTTGCAGAGGCGCGCAAACTCAATATCCCGATCGTTGCGATTGTCGATACTAACTGCGATCCGGACGAAATTGATTATGTTATTCCCGGCAATGATGATGCAATTCGTGCAGTAAAACTTTTAACAGCGCGTATGGCTGATGCTATCATTGAAGGCAATCAAGGCGAAAGTGGTGCGGTTGATTCAACTTCCGTTGTTGAAGATTATGCTGACGAAGATTATCAACCGGAAAATTACGCCGATAAAGACGATGAACAAGAATAATTTTTGAAAATTGGAGGACAATTATAAATGGCAAATATTAGTGCAGCAATGGTTAGAGACCTGCGCGAAAAAACCGGCGCGGGAATGATGGACTGCAAAAAAGCTTTAAACGAAACTAACGGCGATATGCAAAAAGCTATCGATTATCTTCGTGAAAAAGGAATTGCTAAGGCAGCTAAAAAATCCGGACGTATTGCGGCTGAAGGTGCTTGTGCGGCTTACGTTACTGAAGATGGAAAAATTGGCGCACTTACCGAAATTAACTGCGAAACTGACTTCACAGCCAACAATGAAAATTTCCGTGCATTAGTTAAAAAAGTTACTGAACACGTAGCAAAAACTAACCCTGCAGACCTTGACGCTTTAAACGCAAGCGTTATCGAAGGCAAAAAAACCGTTGCTGATATTGTAACTGAGGCTACTGCTACAATCGGCGAAAAAATTTCCGTGCGCCGTTTTGTACGTTATGAAACTGAAGGCAAAATTACAAGCTATATCCATATGGGCGGAAAAATTGGCGTCCTCGTCGAACTTTCCGGCGGTACTGCTGAACTCGGCAAAGATGTTGCTATGCAAATTGCCGCGTCTAATCCTTCAGCGATTGACCGCGCAAGCGTTGACGCCTCCGAACTCGAACACGAAAAAGAAATTTTGCGCAAACAAGCTCTTGAAGAAGGCAAGCCCGCAAAAATCGTCGATAAAATGGTTGAAGGGCGTATCAACAAATTCTACAAGGAAGTTTGCCTCGTTGAACAAATTTTTGTTAAAGACAACGAAAAAACCGTACAAGATATTCTCGGCAAAGTTAAAGTTTTGAACTTTACCCGTTACCAACTCGGCGAAGGTATCGAAAAGAAACAATCTGATTTCGCCGCCGAAGTTGCCGCTCAACTTAAGTAAGGGCTATGAATTAAGGACTGGGGACTAGTTTCTGGACAAAAAAAATTAACCGTTCCAATTGGAGCGGTTTTTTTAGTTTTAAAATTTTGTCAAAGATAAACCTGCAAAACAAGCCGCCAATCCTACTGCAACGCTTATTAAAATATTTGCCGCCGCCGAAAAAATTTGCCCGTTTTGTATCAAAGTTAAAGTTTCGGCTGAAAAGCTTGAAAAAGTTGTAAAGCCGCCCAAAAATCCTACCGCCAATAAAAGCCGCACATTTTCTAAACTTGAACGCCCCGCAATTATTCCAACTACCAGCCCCATTAAAAAACTTCCCAAAATATTTGCCGTCAAAGTTCCCAATGGAAAATTTCCCAACTTGCCCGCCAAATTCGTTGTTACAAAATATCTTGCCATTGCGCCCAAGCCGCCGCCTACAAATACCAATAAAAATTTCATAAATTTACCTCGTCTCCCAAAATTCGTTGCAATTCCTCAAGCGTCGTTAAACCTGCGCGAATTTTTTCTAATCCGTCAACCGCTAAACTTTTTAAGCCGCCTTCAATCGCCGCGCTGTGAATTTTTTCCAAGTCTCGGCTGTATAAAATTAATTCGCTAATATTTTTATCAACGTTTAAAATTTCGTGAAGTGCAATTCGCCCAAAATATCCGGTACCGCCGCATTTCTCACAACCTACCGGCTTAAAGATTTTTTCTGCGCCAATTTTTTTACTTTCAATTTCATTCGCTGCAACTAATTTTTTGCAGTTTGGACAAAGACGCCTAACTAATCTTTGAGCAACCACACCTTTCAAAGTTGACGCCAATAAATACGGCTCCACCCCCATTTCAATCATTCTGAAAACTGCGCTGCAAGAATCTTTGGCGTGCAAAGTTGTAAAAATTAAATGCCCTGTCAACGCCGCCCTAACTGCGATTTTTGAAGTTTCAGCGTCCCGCGCCTCGCCTACCATCATACAGTTGCAATCCATTCGCAACATTGCACGCAATCCCGCCGCAAATGTTAAGCCCGCCTTTTCGTTTACTTGCACTTGACTAACGCCGGAAATGTGCTGTTCGATTGGGTCTTCAAGCGTCATTATCGCCCGTGCTGAAGTGTTTAATTCCCTTAACGCCGCGTACAAAGTTGTTGACTTTCCGGAGTTCATCGGTCCGGTTAAAATTATCATTCCGGAAGTTGCCGCTATCATTTTGCGAAAAATTTTTTCATTTTCTGAAGTAAATCCTAAATCTGAAATTTTATGCAAATTGTGTGCAGAATCCAACAGCCGAATTGTTAAACTTTCTGCGCCGAATGAAGGCATTGACGCCACACGCATTTCAATTTCACCAAATTTTATTGCGCCGTCCAGCGGGGAAAAAGCCGCCGTTGTATCCATTTTCGCCAAAATTTTTATCCTTGCACTTATCGCCGCCGCAAATTTTATTGGCAACGGTTGATGTAATTCGTGAAGGTGTCCGTCGATTCTGTAACGTATTCTCAAAAATTCTTCCAATGGC
>FLNY01002439.1_pt1 | contig 54089 bp, 53 predicted proteins | sample 1140381 | NCBI WGS metagenome assembly FLNY01 (sample SAMEA3878172, study PRJEB12797) | bioreactor metagenome | biome: Moose rumen | place: Sweden | collected 2011-10
AATCTGTTATGGAACGAAGTGAAGAATCTTTAAACCAGTTTATAGATCTCGTCGCAAATTACCTGCGCCGCATCCCGGAGGGCCAGGGACTGGGCGTTGCGCTCCAGCATGGCTCTGCGCTCCGGGCTCCGGACCAGGTCGATGGCGGTGGGCAGGAGCTCGTCCTGGGCATCGGCATCCTTCACCAGCATGGCGGCCTCCTTGCGCACCAGGGCCATGGCGTTGTGGGTCTGGTGGTCTTCGGCCACGTTGGGCGAGGGGACGAAGACGGCGGCCTTGCCCATGGCGCACAGTTCGCTCACGGTGCTGGCCCCGCTCCGGGAGATGACCACGTCGGCCGCGGCGTAGGCCAGGTCCATGCGGCCGATAAAGTCGAAGTGCCGGATGCCCCGGGCCTGGGGGTGCGCCTGCATAAACGCATCCACCTCCTTTTTATAGTATCGGCCGCACTGCCAAATCACCTCCAGGTCTTCCCCGCCGGGGCAGCCGTCCTGGATCCAGCGCTGCATGGCGCGGTTCAGCGTTCCGCTGCCCAGGCTGCCTCCCACCACAAAGAGGTGCTTCTTGGCGGGGTCCAGGCCGAAGGACGCCAGGGCCTCGGCTTTCATCTCCGGGGTGGGCGGGAAGGAGACGGCCTTCCGGATGGGATTGCCGCTCAGGACAATCTTCTCCTTGGGGAAGAAGCGCTCCATGCCTTCGTAGGCCACGCAGATGCTCTGCACCCGCTTGGCCAGCAGCTTGTTGGTAAGGCCTGCGAAGCCGTTCTGCTCCTGGATGACGGCGGGAATCTTCATGCCGGTGGCGGCCCACAGCAGGGGAGCGCTGGCATAGCCGCCCACGCCCACCACCACCTGGGGTTTGAATTCCCGGATAATCTTCCGCGCCTTCCGGACGCTGCCCAGGACCTTGAAGGGCACCTGGAGGTCGTTCCAGATGTTTTTCGGCGTGAGCTGGCGCTGCACCCCCACAATGGGAAGGCCCACAATCCGGAAGCCTTCGGCGGGCACCTTTTCCATTTCCATTTTGCCCTCGGCCCCCACAAAGAGCATCTCCGATCCGGGGTTCAGCTCCTGCAGTTTGTGGCCGATGGACACGGCCGGGAAGATGTGGCCTCCCGTGCCGCCTCCGCTGATGATGGCTCTGATAGCTTTGTACTCCATTAGGCAGTAGAATCTTGGGTCCAATTGTCTTCGTGTTCAATGATGGGCGCCGCCTCGGCCTCCCGCCGGGCCATGTTCTCCCGGGCGTCCTTGGAGATGGAGAGCAGGATGCCGAACACGATGCTGAATACCAGCAGGGCGTTGGTCCCGTGGCTCACCAGCGGCAGGGTCTGCCCCGTCTGGGGCACCAGCGGCAGGTGCACGTTCACCGCCATGTGCATGAAGGCCTGTCCCGTGACCAGGAGGATGAGGCCCGTCACAATCATCTTGTCGTAGTATTTGTCGCACTCCTTGGCCACCATGGTCCCGCGGGCCAGGAGGCTGAAGTAGAGCAGGATGATGAGCGCGGCGCCCCACAGGCCGGTTTCCTCTACAATGAAGCTGAACATGTAGTCCCCGAAGATGACGGGCACGGCATATTTCTGGGTGCTGTTGCCGATGCCCTTGCCCAGCAGGCCGCCTTCCTTGATGGCCAGGAGGGCCCCCACGGGCTGCTTGAGTTCGTCCCGGGCGTCGTTCCACTGTTTGGATCCGCGGGGCGAGTTCAGGAGGACGTTCATGGTGGCGTCGTCGTTCTGGGTGATGCGGCCGATGGCGGTCCCGAAGCGGCTGCCTTCCAGCCAGCCGGCCTTGTAGGCCCCAAAAAGCAGGCCCACGCCAAGGACACCCACCGCCAACACGTAGCCGATGTCCCGCACGTCTATGCCGCCCACCAGCACCATGAGCACCATGATGCCCCCGATGAAGATGGCCGACGAGTTGGACCCCATCATGACCATGAGGGTGGTGAGGAGGATGGGGCCATAGATATAGATCACTTTCTGAGAGAAATCCTTTCCCAGGAAAGCCAGGCGGGGGATTTTCTCCGAAATCAGGTTGGCCCAGCGGAAGTTGTGGCTCTTGTAGGCGTCCAGCGCCCAGCCCAGGTACATGATCATGAACACCTTCACGAACTCATAGACATGGATCTGCTTGCCGGCCACGGTGAGGATGCGCCGCGCTCCGTTGATGGATCCGGCTTTCACCACGCCCAGGTTCAGGTTGAACACCAGGACCAGCAGGATGGCGAAACTCACCGCGAAGCCCAGCATGGACAGGCGGCGGTACCATTCCACCTTGCCGAAGAAATAGATGAGGAAGATGATGCCGAATCCCACCGCCACCGCCTTCAGCTGGTCCACCATGATGCTCATGCGGTCGCTGCCCAGCTCCCGCGCCAGCAGCGGCGTGGAACTGAACACGGAGATGACGGAGATGAGCATCAGGAAGAGGGCAATCAGGAAGATTACCTTGTCTCCGCTGAAGCGGTCCATCAGGTTCCAGAGGAACCCCAGGGTGCTGTTCTTGGTCTTCTGCTCTTCCATAAGCGTTTACAGGTTCCGGACGGCGGCCTTGAACTGCTCGCCGCGGTCTTCATAATTCTTGAACAGGTCGAAGCTGGCGCAGCAGGGGCTCAGGAGCACCACGTCTCCCTCGGCCGCCAGGGCGGAAGCTTTTTTCACGGCATCCTCGGCGCTGAGGGCATCTTCCATCTTCTCTACCATGCCGCCGAAGGCCGCGTGAATCTTGCTGTTGTCCACGCCCAGGCACACGATGGCTTTCACCTTTTCCTGCACCAGGGCGTTCAGGACACTGTAGTCGTTCCCCTTGTCCGTGCCGCCCACAATCCACACCACCGGGCGCTTCTGACATTCCAGGGCATACCAGGCGCTGTCCACGTTGGTGGCCTTGGAGTCGTTGATGTAAAGGACGTCCTTGATGCTGAGTACGGGCTCCAGGCGGTGTTCGATGGGCTGGAACGTGGCCAGGGAATGGCGGATGACGGCGTTGTCTATGCCGGTGGCCTTGGCCGCCAGGGCCGCCGCCATGGAGTTGTAGATGTTGTGCCGTCCGCCCAGGGCCAGCTCTTCCAGGAACAGGTCCGTCTCTTCCTTGTCGTAGCGCAGCACAATTTTGTCGTCCCGGACAAAGGCGCCCTGCTCCACTTCCTTCTCCTGGGAGAAGGGGAGCATCTTGCAGCGGAGCACGATGTTGGAAAGGTGCCCCACGGTGATGTCGTCGTCGGAGTCAAAGATGAAGCAGTCGTCGGGACGCAGGTTCCGGGTAATGTTGAATTTGGCGGCCACGTAGTTGGCCATCTTGTGGCCGTAGCGGTCCAGGTGGTCCGGGGTGATGTTGGTGATGATGGCGATGTCCGGCCGGAAGTCGTAAATGTCGTCCAGCTGGAAACTGCTGATTTCCAACACATAATAGTCGTAATGCGCGGTGGCCACCTGGTAGGCGTAAGACTGGCCGATGTTCCCGCCCAGGCCTACGTTCAGTCCGGCGTTCTGCAGCAGGTAATAGATGAGGCTGGTGGTGGTGGTCTTGCCGTTGGATCCGGTGATGCAAATCTTCTTGGCCGGGTCGAAGCGGCTGGCGAATTCTATCTCGCTCACCACGCGGATGCCTTTTTCGCGGATCTTCTGCACCATGGGCACCGTGCCCGGGATGCCGGGGCTCTTCACCACCTCGTCGGCATTCAGAATCAGTTCCTCCGTATGCCGGCCCTCCTCGAAGGGGATGTCCCATTCGCGCAGGGTTTTGGCATAGTTCTCCCGGATCTGCCCCTTGTCGCTAAGGAACACATCGAAGCCTTTCACTTTTGCCAGAACAGCCGCGCCTACTCCGCTTTCGGCGCCTCCCAATACTACAACTCTTGCCATATTTTTACCTTAGTTTCAATAGTGCCAACGTACTGACTGCCAGTATAATCCCTACAATCCAGAAGCGCACCGTAATCTTGGCTTCATGCTGGGCCGGAACGGGTTTGGGGAAAACCACCGGCCCTTCCGGCGCCTTCTTGTCCTGATAGTGGTGGTGCAGGGGCGCCATGCTCCAGATGCGCCGTCCCTGCCCGTATTTCCTGCGGGTGAACTTGAAGTAGGAGCGCTGCAGCAGCACCGACAGGCTCTCTACCAGGAAAATCCCACACAGCAGGGGCAGCAGCAGTTCCTTGCGCATGAGCACGGCGCTCACCCCGATGACCCCGCCGATGGTAAGGCTGCCCGTGTCGCCCATGAACACCTGGGCGGGGAAGGAGTTGTACCACAGGAAGCCGATGAGGCCCCCCACGAAGGCGCTCAGGAAGATGGCTATCTCTCCTGACCCCGGGATATACATGATATTCAGATAGTTGGAGTCTATGAGGTTGCCGCCCAGCCAGGCCAGGATGCCCAGCACCACGCCCACGATGGCCGAAGTCCCCGCCGCCAGGCCGTCCAGGCCGTCGGTGAGGTTGGTGCCGTTGGAGCAGGCGGTGATGACCAGTACAATCATGAGCACGTACAGGGCCCATTTGGCATACCAGCCCCAGACGCCTTTCACCGGCGACAGCCAGCGGTAGTCGAACTCGTGGTTCTTCACGAAGGGGATGGTGGTCTTGGTGCTCTTCACCACGTCTTCCTGCACATAGCGGCCGCTGGTGACGGTGGTCTCCGTCTCCAGCGTGCGCTCCACGCTTTCCGGAGCCTCCACCTTTTCCCGCACCACAATGTCCGGGCTCATCCAGACGGTAAGGCCGACGATGAAGCCCAGCGCCACCTGTCCGGCCAGCTTGGCCTTCTCGCTCAGGCCTTCCTTCCGGTGGCGGAACACCTTGATGTAGTCGTCGGCAAAGCCCAGGGCGGCGCACCAGAGGGTGCTCACGATGAGCAGCAGCACGTAGATGTTGGTGAGGTCGCAGAACAGCAGTACGCCCGTCATGACGGACAGGATGATGATGATGCCGCCCATGGTGGGGGTGCCTTTCTTCTCTATCTGTCCCTGGAGGCCCAGGTCCCGCACCGTCTCTCCAATCTGCTTTCTCTGCAGCCAGCGGATGATGCGCTTGCCGGCCAGCAGGGCGGTGAGGACCGCCGTCACGGCCGCCAGCATGGCCCGGAAACTCAGGTAGTGCATGAGGCCGATGCCGGGGAAATCTACCCCGATGCGTTCCAGGTATTGAAACAGATGATAAATCATGGTCAGAGCAGCTTGAAGGTTTCGTTCACAATTTGTTTCTCGTCAAAGGGGAGCTTCTGCTTCCCCACAATCTGGTAGGTTTCGTGCCCCTTTCCGGCCACCAGGATGGTGGCGCCCTCCGGGGCGGTGAGGATGGCGGTGCGGATGGCTTCCCGCCGGTCCGTTATGACCAGGGTCTTCCCGGCGGAGGCCGGGCTCAGGCCCTTGCAGATGTCTTCTATGATGGCTTCCGGCGCCTCGGTCCGGGGGTTGTCGGAGGTGACCACCAGCCGGTCGGCCAGGCGCTCGGCCACGGCGGCCATTTCCGGCCGCTTGCTCTTGTCGCGGTCTCCGCCGCAGCCGAACAGGCACACCAGCTGCCGTTCCGGGGCGATGGCCCGGAGGGTGCCCAGCACGTTCTCCAGCGCATCCGGGGTGTGGGCGTAGTCGATGACCACGCTCAGGTCCCGGGGCCCCTTCAGGTTTTCCAGCCGTCCCGGGGCCGATTCCAGCCGGGACAGGGCCAGCAGCGTCTCTTCCCGGTCCATCCCCAGGCACAGGGCGGTGGAATAGATGGCCAGGAGGTTGTAGGCGTTGTGCTCGCCGATGAGGCGGCACCAGAGCTCGGTTCCGTCCAGTTTCAGCAGCATGCCGTCGAAGCCCTGTTCCAGGATGCGGGCGGTGTGGTCGGCCAGGCCTTTCACGGAGTAGGTGACCACCTGCGCCCGGGTGTTCTGCACCATGACGGCGCCGTTGCGGTCGTCGGCGTTCACCAGGGCCGTGGCGTCCTTGGGCAGCGAGTCGAAGAAGAGCTTCTTGCAGCGGAGGTATTCGGCAAAGGTCTTGTGGTAGTCCAGGTGGTCGTGCGTGAGGTTGGAGAAGATGCCCAGGCGGAACTGCAGTCCGGTGACGCGGTCCTGCTCCATGCCGATGGAGCTCACCTCCATGAAGCAGTATGCGCAGCCCTCTGCCACCATCCGGGCCAGCAGGCTGTTGACGGTGACCGGGTCGGCCGTGGTGTTTTCCGTCTCCAGGCGCTTTCCGCCAACGTAGTTGGCAATGGTGGAAAGCAGGCCGCACTCATAGCCCAGGCTCCGGAACAAGTTGTAAAGCAGGGTTACCGTGGTGGTTTTCCCGTTGGTGCCGGTAATGCCCACCAGGGTGAGCTTCCGGGACGGGTGATCGTAGAACGCATCGGCGGCCAGGGCCAGCGCCCGGCGGCTGTTGTCTGTCAGCTGGAACTCTACGCCGGCGGGGGTTTCCTCCGGAAGCTGTTCGCAGATGACCCCGCGGGCCCCCCGGGCCAGGGCGTCGGCAATGTAGCTGTGCCCGTCGCCCGCATAGCCCCTGACGGCCACGAACAGGGCGCCGGGAACCACTTTCCGGGAATCGGCGGTAATGAGGGTGAAATCTTTATAGTTCATCGCTGTCGTCTCCTTTTTTCATGACGGGTACCCCGCCGCTGCGGGACAGTTCCTTCTCCCACTCCGGATCCAGGGCGTAAATCTTGTCCACAATTTCCCGGACGGCCAGGGCCGGCAGCGTGCCGCCGTAGAAGCTCTGCCCCGAGAGGTAGGAATAGACCGTGACCAGGATGGTGTATTTGGGGTTGTCGGCCGGGAAGAAGCCCACGAAGGTGCCCTGGTTCCGCTTGCGGCCCCAGGGGTCGTGGTAAGGGTCCGGGCTGCCGGCGCGCTCGCGCGGGGTAAGGACCACCTGCGCGGTGCCGGTCTTGCCCGCCACAGGCAGCTTGGCGCCCTTCAGGCGGGTGGCGGTGCCGTTCACCACCACCGAGCGCAGGGCGCGCGTGAGCGTATCGGCCGTGTTGCGGGAACAGATGTTGTTCAGCACGGAAGGGTTGTAACGCTTGAGCACCCGTCCGTCCTTCTCTACGCTCTCTACCAGGTAGGGCTTCATCATGCGGCCCTTGTTGGCGATGCCGTTGTAGAAGGTGGCCACGTGCAGCGGGGTCACGCTGATGCCGTAGCCGTAGGCCGTGGTGCCCAGGGTGGTCCTGCTCCAGCCGGGGGTGCCGGGCCGGTTCACCACCGGCGTCCCCAGGCCGCTGATGTCGAAGTCGAAGGCTTCGCCCAGGCGGTAAGAGTAAATGTGGTCGAAGAGCTCTTCCGGACGGTTCCCGTAGTAGTTCTCGGCCAGGTAGGTGAACACGTAGTTGGAGGAAATCTCGAAGCCGTGCATCACGGAGATGTCCCGGCGGCCCGTTTCCCGCTGGTAGTCCAGGATGTGCACGTCCTGGCGGTAGCCGCCGGGCACGAAGCCGTTGTTGGTGGGGATGGTCTGATCCAGGCTCTTCACGTGGCCGTCCTCTACCAGGGAAAGCAGCGAGACGGTCTTCATCACGGATCCCTGTTCGCCCACTTCCGTCAGGCACAGGTTCTCCCGTTCCCACAGGGTGGTCTGCGGAGTGGCGCCCCGGGAAAGGTTCACCATGGCCCGCACGGCGCCCGTCTGGGCCTCCATGATGATGACGATGCCGGCGCGGATGCCGTCGTTGCCGTTAATCTGCTTGCGCAGGGCCCGGTCGGCAATGTCCTGGAAGTCCACGTTCAGGGTGGTGCGGATGTCGTTTCCGTCCTGGGCGCGCACCACGGTGGAGTCCAGGTCCCGGATCCAGGAGTTGTCGTCGGTCACCCGGCGCCACTCGTAGCCGGACTTGCCGTGCAGCTCGTAGTCGAAGTTGGCCTCCAGGCCTTTCCGGAGGGTGTCTTTCACATAGCCGATGACGCGGCGGGCCAGGGAGTCGTAGGGGTAGATGCGCTCTTCGTGCGACTCCACGATGATGCCGCCCCGGTAACCGCCTTCCTGGAACAGGGGGAAGCGCTGTACGCGGCGCAAAGTGTTCAGGTCCAGGTTCTTCCGGATGGGCAGGTACTTGGCCCCCTTCTCCCGGCCCTGGATGATGGCGTTGTAGTACTGCTCGGCCGTACGGTCGTGGAATTCGGCGCTGAGGGCGGCGCTCAGCTGCCGCGCCTTCTCCTGCCAGGCCTTTTCGGCCTCCGGGTCTTTCTTCTCTTCGAATTCCCGCTTGCGGATGGTGCAGTCCATGTAGATGTCGTAGAGGGGGGCCGATATGGCGAAGGGGCGTCCGTCGGTGGCCAGGATGCGGCCGCGCACCGGCACCTCCTCGTGGCGCTGGCTCACGGGACGGAACAGGTTCACCACCTTGGGATCTACGCTGTAGCTGGTCTGGATGTGGACAATCCGGGCCAGGATCAGGACCGACAGCACCAGCATCACCATGGATACGAAGAACATCACCACGTGGATTCGGTCGCGGTTTTCTATGGTGTCCTGTATTTCGCTCTTCTTCTTGCTCATCTTCTCTTGATGCGGGTGGCCGGTTCCTCCGGGGAGGCAACCTTGGAGCCCATTTTTTCCAGCCGTTGTTCCAGGGCCGATGCGCTGCGCAGCTTTACCAGGGCTGCTTCCCGTTCGGCATGGTGTATTTTCAGTTCCTCGATGGCGGCTTTGTTGGCGCCGGCCCGGGTGAGGGTTTTGTCTACCTGCAGGCTCAGCATGATGGAAAGCCACATCAGCAGGAACAGGTACAGGATGTGCATGTACAGCTTGTCGGCACGGACACGCAGCAGGAATTCCCCGTTGCGCAGGGCTTTCACGGAATTCCTGACGGCGGTCCAGACGGTGCGGGCGGTCATAGGGCGGCCCTCCTTTCCGCTATCCGGAGCTTCGCGCTGCGTGCGCGGGTGTTGCCGGCGATTTCTGCTTCCTCCGGGACCAGGGGCTTGCGGCTCACCGCCTCCAGCGGCGCCTGGAGCCGGCCGTACAGGTCCTTTTGCTGCACCCCGTCCACGTTCCCCGTCCGGATGAAATTCTTCACCATGCGGTCTTCCAGGCTGTGGTAGGTGATGACCACCAGGCGTCCGCCCGGCTTCAGGGAACGGGCGGCCCCTTCCAGGAACTTTTCCAGGGAACGCATCTCCTGGTTCACCTCTATGCGCAGGGCCTGGTACACCTTGGCCAGCACCTTGTGCCCGGCGCCTTTGGGCAGCATCCGTTCCAGGGCCCGGTCCAGGTCTCCGGTGGTTTCCAGGGGACGGGCTTGCACCAGGAGCCGGGCGGCGTTGCGGGCCCCGTCCACCTCTCCGTACAGCCTGAGGATGCGTTCCAGGTCCTCTTCGGCATAGGTGTTCACCACTTCCGCGGCCGTGATCCCGGCCTGGCGGTTCATCCGCATGTCCAGCGGCGCCTCCTCGAAGCGGAAGCTGAAGCCCCGTTCGGCGGTGTCGAACTGGTGGGACGATACCCCCAGGTCGGCCAGGATGCCGTCGAATACCCCCGGCCCCGCCAGGGCCTTGTCATCTTGAGCGCAGGCGAAGGACCTCCTCCACTGCTCCGCATAATTTTCGATATAGCGGAAATTGTTGTGCACCAGGGTGAGCCGCGGGTCCTCCGGGGCGTTGGCCAGGGCGTCGGCATCACGATCGAAGGCGATGACCCTCCCGCCGCCATGTAAGCGTGAAAGTAGTCCGGCAGTGTGGCCACCGCCTCCGAAAGTGGCATCGGCGTATATTCCGTCGGGATTTGTGACCAAAGCGGAAAGACTCTCCGCGAGCATCACAGGGATATGGTATTCAGACATGTCGAGACCTCCTCCTTATTTCTTTGCGGATAGTCTCGTGGCGGTTTCTTGGAACTGTCTGTCGGAAAGAAGGCCTGCCTTCATGATTTCCGGATCCCAGATCTGGAGCTTGTAGCCCACACCGCCAAATACTACCTCTTTGGTAATACCTGCACTCTCAAGCAGTTCTGACGGGATGTTCAAGCGCCCCAGTTTTCCGTCCGGGACCAGGGTGAAGACGCCGTCGTTGTACTTGGTCCAAAAGTTGGCGTCTTCCGTATTCAGTTCAGGGTCTATTCCTTCCAGCACTTGGTTGCTGCGGTTCACCCATTCGTCATAGGCAAACACATCCAGGCAGCACTGCTGGACATTCTTTTTTACGATGAGGGCCATTTCCTCGCTGCCGCCGCGCACCATGGCGTCCCGGAAGATGGCGGGGAGCACTACGCGTCCCTTGTCATCCACCTTTCCGCTGGCTTTGCCGAAGAATCTGACCATGTTCTTGTTTTTGCTTGAATACTACTTGCACGCTTGTTTGCAAAGATAACGATATTTTTCCATTTTATTACATTTTCTCCCAAAATTTTCCACAAAGTTTTTCACAAGATTTCCCGGTGGAGGATAAGTACTTGACAGTAAGCACAATAAATATAGTTCCCGTGCACGAAAACATGCACGGGAACAGTAGTGATGTGACTGATTCTGAGTTAGATGGCCTCCACGGCCTACAACTCTCTTCTCAAGCGGGCTTTGGGGATGTCCAGAAGGGCGCGGTATTTGGCGATGGTGCGGCGGGCCACTTTGTAGCCCTTGGCGGAGAGGCCGTCCACCAGTTCGTCGTCGGTGAGGGGATTGTGCTTGTCTTCGCCGTCCACCATTTCGCGGAGGGCTTTCTTGATTTCGCGGGTGCTCACTTCCTCGCCTTCCTTGTTTTCCAGGCCTTCCGAGAAGAAGTACTTGAGCGGGAAAATGCCGAAGTGGGTCTCTATCCACTTGCTGTTCACCACGCGCGAGATGGTGCTGATGTCGAACCCCGTCCGTTCGGCAATGTCCTTGAGGACCATGGGTTTCAGGGAGCTTTCGTCCCCGTCCACGAAGTAGTCGTGCTGGTAGTCGATAATGGCCTGCATGGTGCTGGAGAGGGTATTCTGCCGCTGCCGCAGGGCTTCGATGAACCATTTGGCCGAGTCTATCTTCTGCTTTACGAAGCTGGCGGCTTCCTTGTCGGCCCGGGAAGAGGAAAAGCGCCCGGTCTCCATGATTTCCGAGTACTTGCGGTTGATGCGCAGCTCCGGGATGCTGAAGCGGGGCATGGACAGGATCAGCTGCCCGTTCTCGTAGTCCAGGCGGAAGTCCGGCACCACCTGCTGGGCCTGGTCGTTGTAAGAGTCGTCTATCTGGCCGCCGGGGGAGGGGTTCAGCCGGCGGATTTCCTCCAGCACCCCCTTCATTTCCTCCTCCGAGAGGTGCAGCTTGGACATGATTTTCTGGAAATGCCGGTTCTTGAAGGAGTCGAACTGGTCCCGCACCACCCGGATGGCGTTTTCCACGGAGGGGGTGCGTTTCTTGTCTTCCAGCTGCAGCAGCAGGCATTCCTGCAGGTCCCGGGCGCCCACGCCGGAGGGCTCGAACTCCTGGATAAGCTTCAGGAGGCGCAGCACTTCCTCGGCCGAGGATTCCACGCCCGCCCGGAAGGCCAGGTCGTCCACCAGCGATTCTATGTCCCGCCGCAGATAGCCGTCGTCGTCCAGCGAGCCGATGATGAAGGTGGCCACCGTCCGTTCATGCTCCGTGAGATTCCGGTACCCCAGCTGCTCCAGCAGGCTTTGGCTGAAGCTCTGTTTCACGGAGAAGGTGTTGTATTCCGGGCGCTCGTCCTTTCCCCAGTTGTTCACGTGGAGGTTGTAGGAGGGGATGTCGTCGTCGTGCGATCCGTAGTTTTCTTCCAGGGAACCGCCGCTCTGCTCGTGCTCTTCCACCTCCGAGATGGAGACGTCGCGGGGCTGGTCGTCGTCCCCGCCGCCCTGGGGCGTGTCGTCTATCACCGGGTTGTCGTTGAGCACCTCCCGCACATGCTGCTCCAGGGCCTGCACCGGCATCTCTATCAGCTTGATGGTCTGAATCTGAAGCGGTGAAAGCTTTTGCTGCTGCTTCTGCTGAAGTCCCTGTTCAATGGCGGCCATGTCCTATCTGGGGTACTGGATGGTCTCCTTGATGATGTAGGCGGTGGGGTAGGTGCCCTTGAGGGCGTTGTAAATGCCCAGGGCCTCGTCCTTGGACCGGAAATCTCCCACCGTGACCTTGTAATTGGGGCTTTCGAAGCTGCGGTACACGCCGATGCCGGGGTATTGCTCCTTGAGCGTGGCCTCGATGCTCTCCGACCGGCTGCGGGCCGACGGCTCGTTGTTGTAGAAGACGCGGATGCGGTATCCGGTGATGCCCTTGTCGGCATTGGCGCCTACGTACTTCTGCAGGGCCTGCCGCACCGTGGCCGACTGGTTTACCTTGGCCCCGGGGCCCATCACGGAAAGGATGTCCCGGCCCAGGTAGGTAGAGTCTACCAGCTGCCGGACGGCCGTGCTGTCCTGCGCGCGCAGGAAGGCCGGAGCCAGGGAGAGGAGACAAAGTATCAAGAGAAAACGTTTCATGCTATTTGGAGAATTGGGATAGGTCTATGTCGTGGAATTCCAGCATCTTGAAAAGCCCGTTCCGGAGACTGGCCCGCAGGTCCACGTCCAGCTTGAGCCCGTCCAGGGCATTGCGCCGGGAGGCGTAGATGAGCACGTCCAGCAGCGACACGCCGTCGGCCAGGGTGATGGTGCAGGGAAGCTCATATTCCTGGCGGGACTTGCCCAGGATGCTGGTCTGGCCGGAAACGAAGTGGGCCAGCTCCCGGTCTCCGTGGCGCAGGGTGCCCGTCACGTCCGACACGTTGAAGGCCACGGAAGGGTTGTCCACCTCCAGCAGCAGCATGGCATCCATGGAACGGGCAGAGTTGGGAACCACGTACTTGATGCCCGTGGACACCAGCTTGATATCCCTGATGCGCGAAACGGCGCAGCCGTCGGCCAGCAAGGCTACGGCTACCAGGAGGAATATGAGGCGAAGTCTTTTCATTCCATTATGCAAAGATACGGTTTTTTTTGTAGTATTGCAGTTTTCGTACCACTTGCTTTACAGGACCCTCCCTATGAGGGTGGCCGACGTACAGTCCGTGACCAGCACCTGCGCATAGTCTCCCGGGGCCAGGGCGGCGGCGGGGAACACGCACATCATGTTGTTGGACGCCCGGCCGCACAGCTGCTCCGGGCTCCGCTTGGAAGGCCCTTCCACCAGCACCGTGACGGTTTTTCCTATCTGGGCCCGGTAGCGTTCCAGGGACTTCCGGTTCTGGAGGGCGATGATTTCGTTCAGGCGGCGGTTCTTGACGTCGGCCGGCACGTCGTCCTGCAGGGTGCGGTTGGCCAGCGTCCCCGGCCGGTCCGAATAGGCGAACATGAAAGCCCAGTCGAACCCCACTTCCTCCAGCAGGCTCAGGGTGTCCCGGTGGTCCTGCTCCGTCTCCGTGCAGAAGCCCGCAATGACGTCTGTGGTGAGGCCGCAATCCGGCATCACGCTGCGGATTTTCGCCACCCGTTCCAGGTACCAGGCCCGGTCGTACTTGCGGCGCATGAGCGAGAGCATGCGGGAGCTGCCGCTCTGGACAGGCAGGTGGATGTGCCGGCAGATGTTGGGCCGGGAAGCCATGGTCTCCAGGACCCGGTCGCTGATGTCCTTGGGGTGGGACGTGGCGAAACGCACCCGCAGCCGGGGGTCTATATCGGCCACCCGTTCCAGCAGGGCGGCGAAATCTACCGTCTCCGTTTCTCCCTTCCACAGGTAGCTGTCTACGTTCTGGCCCAGCAGCGTCACCTCCTTGTAGCCCCGCCGGAACACGTCGCAGGCTTCCCGCACAATGGAATGCGGGTCCCGGGAACGCTCGGCCCCGCGGGTGTAGGGCACCACGCAGTACGAACACACGTTGTTGCAGCCGCGCATGATGGAGATGAAGGCCGATATGCCGCTTTTGTCCGTGCGCACCGGCGTTATGTCGGCATAGGTTTCCTCCCGGGAGAGCAGCACGTCCATCTGGGGGCTGTCCGGGCGGATGGCTTCCAGCAGGCGCGGCAGGGAACGGTAGGCGTCCGGCCCCACCACCAGGTCCACTTTCCCGGTTTCCAGGAGCCGGTCCTTCAGGCGCTCGGCCATGCAGCCCACAATGCCGATGAGCATTTCCGGCCGCTTCTTCCGGGCCTGGTTGAAGGCCTCTATCCGGCCCCAGATGCGCTGCTCGGCATTGTCCCGCACAGAGCAGGTGTTGGCCATCACCAGAGAGGCCTCTTCCAGGCGTTCCGTGCGCGTGTAGCCGGCCCGTTCCAGGATGGCAAAAATGACCTCCGTGTCGTTCACGTTCATCTGGCAGCCGTAGGTTTCTATGTATGCTTTCTTCATGGTGTGCAAAGATACGCATTTTCCGGGACATCGGCATTTGTCTTTTTGCCGGGGAATCCGTATTTTTGTCTCCTGGTGAAGAAAGTCCATTATATAGGCTTGGCGCTGCTGCTGTTCTGCTTGGGCTGCCGCTGGTCCCAGGCGGTGGCCAATTTTTATGCAACCCGCTGTTACCCTGTTGTTTCCACGGTTCTGTCGTGGGTGGCCAGCGCGGTGCCCTTCTCCCTGGAAGAGCTGGTTGTGCTGGGTTTTGCGGCGGCTTTCCTCTGGGTGCTGGTGCGCACGCTTTCCCGGAAGAAACGCTTCCGGTGGCTGCTGGGAAAGAGCGCCCTGCTAATCCTGTGGCTGGTGGTGTGGCTGTATCTGGGCTGGTTCGGCAATTATTACCGAACGCCGCTCCAGGCCCGGATGGGCATCCAGCGGCAGCTGTTTCTGGAAGACCGCTTCAACCAGTTCCTGTACGCCTACACAGATTCGCTCAACAGCCTGCAGGGCCGCGGCGCCCTGCCGGATCCGGAGTCCCTGGAGACGGATGTAAAGGCGTTCTACAACCGGACGCTTCCCCGCTACGGGTATGTGGCCCTGAGGGAGTGGCAGCACCCCAAGAGGCCGCTGCTGGGCCGCCTGTATTCGGCCGTGAGCGTGTCCGGCTTCATGGGACCTTTCTTCTGTGAAACGCAGGTGAACCGGGACGTCCTCCCGGAAGATTACCCCTTCACCCTGGCGCACGAAATGGCGCATCTGGCCGGGGTCACCAGCGAGGCCGAGGCCAATTTCTGGGCCTATGCCTACTGCCGGCACTCGCCCCAGGACGCCCTCCGCTACTGCGGCTACTACTCCATTTTCCCGCACGTGGCGTCCAATGTCCGTTCCTACATGACGGAAGATTACTACAGTTACTGGATGCGGAGCGTGCATCCGGACATCCGGGAAAGCTTCGTGGCCAAAGGGGCCTACTGGGAGGCCCTGCGGGTGCCTTTCCTGGACGCCATTCAGTCGGCCCTCATGGACGCCAACCTCCGGCACAACCGGATTCCCTCCGGTGCGCAGGAGTACAACGAGGTGGTGGGACTCATTCTTACCATGGAGGCCTGGGAGCAGGCCCACGGCCTATAGCTTTCCTCCGAAGGCCAGGTCTCCGGCGTCTCCCAGTCCCGGTACTATGTAGCTGTGGCTGGTGAGTTCTTCGTCGATGGCGGCAACCCACAGGGTTACGTTGTCGTCCATCTTCTGCCGCAGGTGGTCCACCGCAAAATGGCTGGCGATGGGGCACACCAGGTGGATGTGTTGGGGGATTCCGCCTTCCTCTTCCAGCTTCTGGATGGCAATTTCTATGGAAGATCCCGTTGCCAGCATGGTGTCGGCCAGGATAAGGGTTTTCCCTTCCAGCGAGGGCGTGGTGCAATAGTCGGCCCGGATTTTAAAGTAGTCTCCCTTCCCGTATTTGCGGAAGGCCGCCAGGAACGCCGTCTCGGCCGTGTCGAATACTTCCAGCAGGCCCTGGTGCAGGGGAAGGCCCGCACGCAGGATGGTGGAGATGACCAGCGGGGTGTCGTACGTGGCTACCGGGGCGATGCCCAGCGGGGTGGTGATGTCCTTGGTGGAGTATTCCAGCGTTTTGGAAATCTCATAGCCGAAAATCCGGCCCACCCGTTCCAGGTTGGTACGGAAGCGGAGCCGGTCTTTCTGGATGCGGACATCGCGCATTTCTGCTATGTACGTGTTGATGACGGAGTGGCTTTCGCCGATGTTGATGACTTTCATGTGGCTTCGAATTGCAGTTCGAAGTACAAATATAGAAAAAAAGCCGGAAAAGAAAAATTCAGCGCATCCGGCCCACCCTTTCTTCGGCAAAGGAGTAGAAGGCGTCTTCGGCCACCACAATGTGGTCCATGAGGGTGATGCCCATAAGGGACAGGGCCCGCCGCAGGCGCTCTGTCTGGCGGATGTCGGCCTCCCCGGGCTTGGGCTGTCCGGAGGGGTGGTTGTGCACCAGGATAATGTGGCGGCACTGTTTCTCGATGCCGCGCCTGACAATCTTCTGCGTGTCCAGGGGGGTGCTTTCCATGCTGCCGGACGACACCATTTCCTTGCCTATCAGGTAGTTGGCCCGGTTCAGGTACAAGGCCCAGCACTCTTCGTGGTCCAGGTTCTTCAGGGTGGGCAGCATGAGCCTGTACACCAGCTCGGGCGAGGTGATGGAGCGCTTGTCCAGCACGGCCAGCTCGGCGAAGGCCCGGCGGCCCAGCTCCAGGGCGGCCTGGATGGTGACGGCGCGCACCCGTCCCAGCCCCTTCTGCTCCTGCAGCCGCTCCAGGGGCATGGCCGACAGCAGCACCAGGCGCCCCTCGGCCTGGGCCATCAGCTCCTGCGCCACTTCCATCACATTCTTCCCGCCGGTCCCGCTGCCGATGAGGATGGCCAGCAGCTCGGCATTGGACAGCGCCCCGGCTCCCCTGGCAATCATTTTTTCACGTGGCCTCTCCTGGACACACCATTCTTTTATACGCATGACACTCGCTCCTTTTGTGCCAAAGATAGGGGAAGAAAACGAAAAACAGTACAATCGGTTGCGCGCTTGTACTGTTTTTTACGATTTTTTATCTGTTTTTTACGATGCCTATTGCACGAAGGCGATGATTTCGCCTTTGGCCACCTGGTCTCCCTGTTTGCCAAGGACCGCAACCAGCAGGCCGTCTACGGCGGCCACCACCTCTTCCAGGCCATAGTAGGTTTGCACATGGCCCAACACCTGCCCGGCCTTTACCTTCTTGCCGGCAACCGGGGCCTTGGAGGCGTCGTCCACATCCACTTCCCACAGCAGCTGGCCCTTCACGGGGCACTGCACAGGCGTGGCCTTGGGATACTTGGCCACATAGTCCTCTATGGAGAACTTGGGCATTTCCACCACCGGGCGCTCTATCACAATGGGGGCGCCGGCTTTGGCCTTCATCTCGGCCAGATCCTTGTTGAAACGCTCCTTGGCAATGCCGCTGCGGTAGTCGCGGTACTGGCGCTCGAACATGGCCATGTTCAGGAGTTCCTCGTCGTCCTGCCCGTAGTCCCAGCCTTCCTGGTCCATCATCTTGCGGAATTTGGGGAGCTCGTCGGGATACATGTCCTGCGGATTGCCGGTGTAGAATTCCATTCCCTTTTCCTTGGCCAGGGCCACAATTTCCGGATCCAGTTCTCCGGGCAGCTTGCCCATGTTGCCCAGGATCATGCCCCAGGTGTCCTTGTCGATGGTGGTCCAGCGCGGTTTGTCGTTGAGCATGTTGAAGAGGTTCATCAGGGCCGTGTTCTTCACGTACTGGCTGAACGGAGTGACCAGCGGCGGATAGCCCAGGCGCGGCCATACGTATTCCACCTCGTCGAAGAGTTTGACCATGAGGGTGTCCAGGCTCATCTCCGGGCGGCCGTGGGCGCGCTGGGCGGCGTTGATGGCGCCCTGGAAGCCCTTGAGGTCGGCCATCATGGAACCCATCATGCCGCCGGGCAGGCCGCAGCCCACCAGCAGGGATGTCATCTGGGCGTTGGTGGGGTTAATCCAGTAGCCCAGGAAATCGTCGATGAACTCCTGGGTAAGGCGGCGTACCTCCATATAGGCATCCATATTGATGTCTTTTACCTGGAATCCGTCGGCCTTCATCATTTGCTGGACCGTGATGACGTCGGGATGGACCTTGCCCCAAGATAGGGGTTCTACGGCCACGTCAATGTAGTCGGCTCCGGCACGGGCCACCTCCAGCATGGAAGCGGGGGAGAAGCCGGGGCCGCTATGGCCGTGGTACTGGACCTTGATATGCGGATGCGCCTTCTTGATGCCGGCCACTATCTGCCCCAGTTCCGTGGGACGGCCGATGCCGGCCATGTCCTTCAGGCAGATTTCGTCCGTTCCGTATTCCACCAGCTGCTCTACCAGGTGGAGGTAGTACGCTACCGTATGCACCGGGGAGTGCGTAATGGACAGGGCGGCCTGGGAAATCATGCCACCCTTCTTGGCCAGTTCAATGGAGGTCTTGAGGTTGCGGTGGTCGTTGAGGCCGCAGAAGGAACGGGCTATGTCGGTGCCCTGTTTCTTCTTTACCTTGAACATGAGTTCGCGCACATCTGCAGGGACGGGATACATCCGGATGGCGTTGAGGCCGCGTTCCAGCATGTGCGTCTGGATTCCCGCCTTGTTGAAGGGGGCCGTCCATTTGCGCACGGAGACGTTGGGATTCTCTCCGTAGAGCAGATTCACCTGCTCGAAGGCGCCGCCGTTGGTCTCTACCCGGTCGAAGCATCCCATATCGATGATGGCAGGCGCCACCCGCACCAGCTGGTCCACGCGCGGCTGATACCGGCCTGAGCTCTGCCACATGTCCCTGTACACCAGGGAGAACTTGATTTCCCGTTTTGCCATATAGTTATTTGCGTTTTTTGGTCGATTCACAAATATACGAATTTTTTGGCAAAAAGAAAACTGTGTCGCAGAGCGGCCAAACACCGGACGGCAAAAAAAAAGGTGCCCCGGGAAGGGGCACCCGCAGAACAGAACCTGCTTGTCAGATGGTGCCTTGCTCCAGCATGGCGGTGGCCACCTTCATGAAACCGGCGATGTTGGCGCCCTTCACATAGTCCACGCTGCCGTCCGGCTGGGTGCCGTACTTGACGCACTGTTCGTGGATGGACTTCATGATAAAGTGGAGTTTTTCGTCCACTTCCTGGCCGCTCCAGGAGATATGCTCGGCATTCTGGGTCATTTCCAGGCCGGAAGTGGCCACGCCGCCGGCGTTCACGGCCTTGCCGGGGGCGAAGAGAATGCCGTTATGTTGGAAGAAGTGGATGGCGCCGGGCTGGCAACCCATGTTGGACACCTCGCAGCAGCAGATGCAGCCATTGGCCTTGAGCTCCCTGGCGTCTTCTTCCGAGAGCTCGTTCTGGAAGGCGCAGGGAAGGGCGATGTCCACGGGGACGCTCCAGCTCTTCTTGCCGGGGGTGAACACGGCCTTGCCGGGGAACTTGGTGGCCATGTCTTCCACGCGGTCCCGGTTGGAGGCGCGCATGACCAGCATATAGTCAATCATTTCCTGGGTGATGCCGTCCGGAATGTGGCAGACGCCGTCCGGGCCGCTGATGGCTACCACCTTGGCACCCAGTTCCGTGGCCTTGATGGCAGCGCCCCAAGCCACGTTGCCGAAGCCGGAGAGGGCCACCTTCTTGCCCTTGATGTCGATGCCGGCCTTCTCCAGCAGGTGGTGGGTGAAGTACAGGGCGCCGAAGCCGGTGGCCTCCGGGCGGAGGATGCTTCCGCCCCAGGTGCCGCCCTTGCCGGTGAGCACACCCGTGTTGTACTGGCGTGCCAGCTTCTTGTACATGCCATAGAGGTAGCCTATCTCACGGCCGCCCACGCCCACGTCGCCGGCGGGAATATCCTGGTCCGGGCCGATGCAGTTCCACAGCTCCAGCATGAAAGCCTGGCAGAAGCGCATAATCTCTTCGTTGGACTTGCCCTTGGGGTCGAAGTCGCTGCCGCCCTTGGCCCCGCCCATCGGGAGGGTTGTGAGGGCATTCTTGAAAGTCTGCTCGAAGCCCAGGAACTTGAGCATGGAAGGGGTCACGGCCCGGTGGAAACGCAAGCCGCCCTTGTAGGGGCCGATGGCGCTGTTGAACTGGATGCGGTAGCCGGTGTTGGTCTGGACTTCCCCCTTGTCATCTATCCAGGTGACGCGGAAGGTGAAGATGCGGTCCGGTTCCACAAGACGTTCTACAATCTTGGCTTCTTCGAATTCCGGATGCTGGTTGTATACATCCTCAATGGATTCAAGCACTTCCTGAACAGCCTGCAGGTACTCTTTCTCCAACGGATACTTAGCCTGGAGGCGGGCCATGATGTCGGTGGTTTTCATTTTAAAATGGTTTGTTTCGTGTTATATAAATAAAAAAAGGAATTCCCTTAAATTCCGTTACAAATGTAAAGAATAAAAAGGGAATTCCCAATGAAAATCTAAGAAAAATGGGCGCTTACTGCTGGGCTGCCGCTGCGGCGGCCTGAAGCTCTGCCTGCAGGGTCTCCAACGTGCGGTCGGCCGGGATGTTCAGGGCCTTGCGGGCCTCGGGGGTAAGGTCCACGATGGTGTTCTCGTTGAAATACAGGAACTGGGACACGTCGAATACGGCTGCATAGCCCTTGGCCTTGGCCAGGTCGGCCACCGCCTTCTGGGCTTTCTCCTGGATGGGAGCCATGAGCTGGTTCTGCTGCTGCTGAAGCTCCTGGGAGATGGTCTGCTGGAATTCCTGGAGACGGTTCTGGATGTCTACGAGCTCACGCTCTTTGCTCTCCCGGATGGCGGCCGTCCAGGTGGCCTGCTTCTGCTGATACTGGTTGGCCTTGGTCTGGTATTCCTCTACCATGGCGCCGTAGGTTTCCTCGGCCTCCTTCTGGGAAGCGCTGATAACCTCGCGGGCCTGGTCCATTTCCGGCATGAGCATTACCAGCTCATTGAAATTCACGCGGCCAAACTGCTGGGCCGATGCGGACAGGGTTACCAGTGCCGCAAGGGCAATCACGAAAATCTTTTTCATACTATCAATTGTTAAACTTTGTTTCTTTCATGCGTCCCATCTCTCTGCAAATTAAGTGCCTAGAACTGCTGGCCCATCACAAAATGGAACTGGCTTCCGCCGTTGGTGGCATCGTCGAAGCCATAGCCCCAGTCTACACCCAGCAGGCCGATCATGGGCAGGTAGATGCGTACGCCCACGCCGGCGCTGCGCTTGATCTGGAAGGGGTTGAACTCCCGGATGTCGCTCCAGCAGTTGCCGCCCTCCAGGAAGGCCAGCACAAAGATGGTGCTCTGCGGCTGCAGGATTACGGGGTAACGGAGCTCTACCGTAAACTTGTCAAAGACGTTGCCTGCATAACTCTGGTAGTTCTGGCTGTACGGAGTCAGCTTGCGGGGAGTGAGGGAGTAGTCTTCGTATCCCCGCATGGAGATGATTTCGGCTCCGTAGGTCATGTATCCCGACATGCCGTCGCCGCCCACCTGGAAACTCTCGAAGGGAGAATAGCCCCAGTTGCGGTTGTAATAGCCCAGGTAGCCGAACTGTGCGCGGGTCATGAGCACCAGGTCTCCCACCAGCTTGGAATATACCGTGCCGTTGAACTTCCATTTGTGGTATTCAATCCACTTGTAGCGCTGGGCCGACGTCCAGTTGTCGTAATTGACATCCTGCCAGCGGTCCACACCGACGCGGTTGCCGTCGTCGTCATACGTGTACTTGCGCAGGAGCGAGTACGGCGGCGTAAGCTGCAGGGAGGCCGAGAATTCCGAGCCCGACCGGGGATAGATCTGCTGGTCGGAGGAATTGCGCGACAGCTGGATGGTATAGCTCAGGTTGTGCGAAATGCCGTCGTTGAAGGCAAAATAGCTGTTGGTCCAGTTGGTGAGCTTGTAGGTTTGCCAGCTGAGGTTGTTGTACAGCACGAAATAGTTGTCCGGCCACTTCAGGCGCGTTCCCAGGCCGGCGTTGAAGCCGAATACCTCGAACATCTTCTCCGTGGACAGGATACCGATGGCCAGGTACGAATCCGTCATCCTGGAATAATAGCCGGAAACGCTGAGGGAGGTGGGTTTCTTGCCGAAGAGCCAGGGTTCCATGAAACTGGCGCTCAGGTTGGTGTAATACTGGCCGTTGGTCTGGAAGCGGAAGGACAGGGTCTGTGCATCGCCCAGCGGCACCGGCCGCCAGGCATTTTTGTCGAACAGGCGGTAGGTGGAGAAATTGTTGAAGCTTACCCCGGCCGTGAGCACGAAGGTATTGCCGCCCCAGCCGCCGGAAAGCTCCAGCGTGGAAGAGGGCTTCTCCGTGACATTATAATAGATGTCCACCGTGTTGTTCAGCTGGTTGGGGATGATGGAATAGCCGCCCTGGCCCATGATGGCCTCCGCGTCGAACTGGCCCATGGAGGCGATTTCCCGGATGGAGCGCTCGAAGTCCGTCTGGCGGAACAGGTAGCCCGGACGCGTCATTACCTGGCGGCGGACCACCCGTTCGTTGGTGAGGTCGTTGCCGTTGATGACCACGTCGTTCAGGCGGGCAGGCTTTCCCTCCGAGATGCGCAGTTCCACATCTACCGAGTCGTTCTGGATATTCACTTCCACGGGGGTTACGTTGAAGAACAGGTAACCGTTGTCCCGGTACAGTTTGGTAATGTCGTAGTCTGTCTCCTTGCCGCCGCCCTTCAGACGCTTTTCCAGGGTGACCACGTCATAGACGTCCCCCTTCTTGATTTGCAGCACCCCGTTCAGGGATTCCGAGGGATAGACGGAATTGCCCGTCCAGGTAATGTTGCGGAAGTAATAGCGCTTGCCCTGGTCGAACACCATGTCAATGTCCAGGTGCTTGTCGTCCACATAATAGACGGAATCCCGCACCAGGCGGGCGTCCCGGTAACCAGCCTCGTTGAAGGCGTCCAGGACGGTCTTGCGGTCTGTCTTGTACTCCTTCTCCTTGAACTTCTTGGACTTGAAGAAATTGTACCACCGGTTGGAGTGGGTTTCCTTCATGTTCTTGGCCAGCTTGTAGTCCTTGACGTCCTGGTTGTTGCCTATGTAGTTGATGTTCCGGATGCGGACCTTGTTGCCTTTGTCCACGCCGAAGTTCACCCGGATGGCGCTGCGGATCATGGTATCCCGCTGCACATCCACATCTACCTTCACCTTCAGGTAGCCTTTTTCCTTGTAGTAACGCTTGATGATGTCTACGGACGCGTTTTTCACGTAGTCCGAATATTCCCGGCCGGGACGCAGGTTCAGGCGCTCCTGCAAGTCTTTCTTCTCACTGGTCTTGACCCCGGAATACGTCCAGCGGGAAACGCGGGGACGTTCCCGGATACAGATTTTGAACCAGGCCGTATCCCGGGTGGGGCACAGGGAGTCCACCACCACGGCCACATCCTCGAAGTAGCGCTGGGCCACCAGGCGCACCACCACGGAGGTCATGTCTTCGCCGGGGACCGTCACTTCCATGCCGGGCTGCAGACCGGTCTGGGCAAGGATTTGACGCGCGTTGAAATACTGGTTTCCCTCCACGTCCACCCCGCCGATGATGTATTTCTGGGGACGGTTGTAATCTATTTCTATGGAACTGCGGGACGTCTGCGCCCGGAGGGAGAACCCCGCCAGGAGCAGCATGGCCGCGCAGATGAACCGTTTACCTGTCATTCCGAAATCTGTTATCCTGCAAAGATAAGCATTTTATTTCACTTTCCCATATCTGCGGTCCCGGCGGGCGAATTCCTCCAGGGCTTCGAAGAACTGGGGCTTGCGGAAATCCGGCCACAGGGTGTCCGTGAAATAAAACTCCGTATAGGCCGTCTGCCACAGCAGGTAGTTGGAGATGCGCAGCTCCCCGGAGGTGCGGATGAGCAGGTCCGGATCCGGAATGCCGGCGGTGACCAGGTAACGGTCCACATCCTGCAGATCCAGGGCCTGGAATTCGGCGGGGGAAAGCTGGGCCTGCGCTTTTTTCATGGCCTGGAGGATGTCCCACTTCCCGCTGTAGCTGAGGAAGAGGATGAGCGTGGTCCCGTAGTCCCGGGAAGTGGCTTCCATCATCTGGTCGATGGTGCGGTTGAGGGTTTCGCTCAGGCGGGCGCGGTTGCCCAGCACCATAAAGCGCACCCGGTTGTCCAGGAACGTGTTGAACTCGCTTTTCATGGACTGCATCATCAGTTCCATGAGGGCCATCACTTCCTCCTGCGGCCGGAGCCAGTTTTCCTCCGAGAAGGCATAGACCGAAAGGTATTCGATGCCTTTTTCCACGGCGGCCTCTATGCAGGCACGCACGCTCTCCACGCCTTCGATGTGTCCTTTCACGCGGTCCAGTCCGCGGGCCTTCGCCCATCGGCCGTTCCCGTCCATGATGATGGAGACGTGCTTGGGTAATCTGTTTGTGCTATCCATTGTTTCTCATGTCTTCTCCCCAGAACAGGCGTGAGGTGAGCGCCTTCACGAAACCTGATTCGGCAAGCCGGATACGTTTAAGCGAAAACTGTGCCATCTCCACGCGGAGGGTCCAGTCCGGCTGGATCTCCACCGTGCGGTTGTCCGTGGACATGAGGGCCACCCCGTCACGGGACTCGAAGGAGATATCCACCTTGGAGGTTTCCGGAATTACGATGGGGCGCACGTTCAGGTTGTGCGGGGAGATGGGCGCCACCACCAGCACCTTGGAATCCGGCGTGCAGATGGGCCCTCCCACGCTGAGGCTGTAGGCCGTGGACCCGGAAGAGGTGGCCACGATGAGCCCGTCGGCCCAGTAGGTGGGCAGCGGATCCCCGTCGATGCTCACATGGATGCCCAGGACCGAGGGGCCGCTGCGGTGCAGGGCCACTTCGTTCACCGAATAGGGCAGCATGCCGATGCTCCGGCGCGCCTCCGGGCCCTTGAGGGTGGCATTCAGCACCGTCCGGTACTCGATCCGGAATTCCCCTTCCACCAGGGCTTCCTTCACGGCTTCCGGCCGGTTCTCGCACAGGAAGCCGATGCGCCCGAAGTTGACGCCCAGGATGGGAAGGCCGATATCGGCCACCAGGTGGGCCGTGGAGAGGAAGGTGCCGTCCCCGCCCATGGACAGGACCAGGTCCGTATCCGGCCGCACATCGGCCTTGGTACGGATTTCGTAGAGTTCGAACGTGGCCGACTCCAGGTCCCGGATAAGGCCCGCCATCTGGGGGTTGTCCCGCAGGGAATCGTTCAGGATAAAATAGCCTATTTTCATGTGCTCATGTAAAATAACCGCCAAAAATAATATATTTCTATAAATTTCACTAATTTTGCAGCAATTCAAACGCAGAAAAAAGATGACAAGGCTCAGTGTCAATATCAACAAAGTGGCCACTTTGCGCAATGCCCGGGGCGGGAACCTTCCGGATGTCACCCAGGCCGCCCTCAACTGCGAACGCTTTGGCGCACAGGGCATCACCGTGCATCCCCGGCCGGACGAACGGCACATCCGCTATGCCGACGTAAGGGAAATCCGTCCCCTGGTCACGACGGAATTTAACATAGAGGGCAATCCCATCCCCTCTTTCATGGATTTGGTGCTGGAAGTGGTGCCGGACCAGGTGACCCTGGTGCCGGACGCCCACGACGCCATCACCTCCAACGCCGGGTGGGACACCCTGGGAAACAAGGACTTCCTCACGGAGGTCTGCCAAACCCTCAAGGCCCGGGGCATCCGCACCTCCATCTTCATAGACCCGGATCCGGACATGGCCGAAGGGGCCGCCCGCTGTGGGGCCGACCGGGTAGAGCTCTACACGGCCGACTATGCCGCCGAATATCCCCTGGACCCGGAAATTGCCATCGCCCGCTACCTGGAGACCGCCAAGGCGGCCCGCCGCTGCGGCCTGGGCCTGAACGCCGGACACGACCTGTCCCTGGAGAACCTGGCCTACTTTGTCCGCACCATCCCCTGGACCGACGAAGTTTCCATCGGCCACGCCATCATTTCCGACGCCCTGTACATGGGACTGGAACAAACAATTCAGGCCTATCTTGGGGAAATCCGAAAAAATAGTTAAATTTGCAGGCTTTACTGAAGATAACAAACAGCTATAGAATGAAAAAGAACATCCTCGTATGCGGCCTCGCCGCACTGATGGCCCTGGTTGCCTGCAACCCCAAGGGCAATGAGACCCCCTCCAGCCAGACCGCCGGAAAGGACAGCGTCGCCGTCGCCGGCAGCATTGTCTTCTTTGACATAGACCAGGTGATGCAGGGCTACGACATGGCCAACGACCTCAACTCCGTGTTCGAGACCAAGGCCTCCGGCATCCAGGCCGAGATTGACCGCCGCGGCAAGAAGCTGGAAAAAGACCTCACCGACTTCCAGAACAAGGTGGACAAAGGCCTCCTCACCAATTCCGTGGCCCAGGTCCAGTACCAGAAGCTGCAGCAGCAACAGCAGGAGTACCAGCAGTATGTGCTTAACAAGCAGCAGGAGATGAACGAAGAGCAGCAGGTGATGATGAACCAGATCATGGACGCCATCTCCAGCTTCGTGAAGGAATTCAACCAGGAGCATCAGTATGCCCTTGTGCTCACCACCTCCGGCAACATCATTTCGGCTCCGGTGGTGACCGGCGACGAAAGCCTGGATATCACCGACGCCATCCTCTCCGGGCTCAACGCTGCCTACATCAAGAGCAAGGAGGGCAAATAGCCTTTCATGAAGGTCGCGCTCCTGTCCAGTTTCTACCCCCTCCGGGGCGGCATTTCCCAGTTCAACGCCAGCTTGCTGGAAGGACTGGGAAAATGCGCTTTTGATACCCGGGCCTACAGCTTTTCCCGGCAGTATCCGGACTTCCTGTTTCCCGGCAAGACACAGTACGTGACTCCGGAGGACGAAGCCACGCCGGTCCACGCCAGCGCCCTGCTGGACACCATGAATCCCCTCACGTACGGAAAGACGGCCCGCGCCATCCGGTCGTGGGGGGCCGACCTGCTGGTCATGAAGTACTGGATGAGCTGGTTCGCCCCGTCGCTGGGCTACGTGGCCCGCCACGCCGGGTGCAAGAGCATCGCCATCCTGGACAACGTCATTCCCCACGAGCCCCACTGGTTCGACAAGCCCCTCACCCGCTACTTCCTGAAGGGTTGCAGCGGCTTCGTGTCCATGTCCGGGAGCGTGGAGGAAGACCTGCTCCGGCTGCGTCCGGACGCCCCCCACATCCTGCTGCCCCATCCGCTGTACTCCCACTTCGGGGAAAAGCTCCCCCGGCAGGAGGCGCAGCGCGCCCTGGGGCTCCGGCCCGGATACAAGACCTTGCTGTTTTTCGGCCTCATCCGGGAATACAAGGGGCTGGACATCCTGCTGGAGGCCTTCCGCACCCTGCCGGAAGACTACCAGCTGGTCATCGCCGGGGAACCCTACGGCTCCTTCCAGAAGTACCAGGCCCTCATCGACAGCCTGCCCGGAAAAGACCGCGTCCACGTTTTCCCGGACTATATCCGGGATTCGGAGGTCAAGAAATTCTTCAGCGCGGCCGACGTGGCCGTCCTCCCTTACCGGAGCGCCACCCAAAGCGGCATCAGCTCCATCGCCTACCACTTCGACGTTCCCATGGTGGTCACGGACGTGGGGGGGCTCAAGGGCACCATCGGAGACCGTGGCACGGGAATTGTCGCATCGGCTCCGGCCCCTGCGCCCGTCCGGGAGGAAATCCTCCGCTTTTTTGCAGACCCCGCCCTCCGGGAAAGCTGCATTGCGGCCATCGGCCGGGAAAAGCAGCGCCTGAGCTGGGAAAACTTCAGCCAAAACCTCGCCCGTTTTGCCGGTACCTTATAAATTGAAGACCATGAAAAGAATCGCCCTCCTCGTTCTCCCTGTCCTGCTCACCGCCCTCGGCGGGACGGCCCTCGCCCAGGACAACAACGGCGGATATGTTCCCACCCCGGTCACCGTTTCCCAGGAAAAGGTGAAGCTGAACGGGAAAATCTACCTGTCCCACGTGGTGCTGGAACGCCAGACCCTCTTCGGCATTGCCAAGGCCTACGGCGTAAGCGTGGAAGAGATTTACGAGGCCAATCCTCCGCTCCGGGAGACCGGCCTGCAGAAGAACGCCATCATCCTCATCCCCTTCAAGGAAGGCGCCCCGCAGGCCGTGGAACAGGTCCAGGCGCAGGAAGGCGGCAGCGCCCCCGTGGGCTACATCGAGCACACGGTCCGCTGGTACGAAGACCTGGACGACATTGCCAGGAAGTACGGTGTCCAGGTCAAGGACATCATGGAGCTGAACGGGCTCAAGAACAAGAAGCTGCAAACCCGGCAGGTGCTCAAGATCCCCCTGCGGGGAGAAGGGCTCCCGGCCGTGGCGGAAACCCCGCAGGAAGTCCAGGAAGTGACGGAGGAAGCCCAGGAGGGCCCCGCCGCCGCCACGCAAGCCGTCCCGGAGGACACGGGCGCGGACCCCGCCCCGCTGGACCCGGTGCTGTACCCCCACCGGAGCGACAGCACCCTGCTGGCCTGGACCTCCAAGGACAAGGTGGACTTTTCGCTCATCCTGCCCCTGAACGCCGGCGGTAAGGTGAGCGAGGTGAACATGGACTTCTATTCCGGCGTGCTTATGGCCGTCAAGGACCTGGAAGCCGACGGCGTGAAGGTGAACCTGAACGTGTACGACCTATTGGCCGGCATTCCGCCCGTGGACGCCCTGGTGAAGGACGACTTCGTGCTGGGGCCGGTGGCCAGCCGGGACATCGAGGCCATCCTGCAGCGGGTGGACGGGCGCGTCCCCGTCATCTCCCCGCTGGACCAGAAAGCCGGCGCCCTGGCCGCCAACTACCGGAATTTCATCCAGGCCCCCACCCCGGTGGAGAACCAGTATGACGACCTGGGCCGATGGGTGAAGGAAGACTTCCGGGAAGGGGAGCGGATCCTGTTCATCAGCGAGAAAGGGGCCGGCAACGTCACCGCCCCGGTGGCCATCCGCACCGCCATGGCCCAGCAGAACCTCCCCTACGAGATTCTTAGCTATGCCATCGTGGAAGGCCGCGGCATTCCCAACATCCTGACGGAGAAGATGGACAAGGGCTGCGTGAACCGCGTGGTGGTGGCCTCGGAGAGCGAAGCTTTCATCGGCGATGTTATCCGCAACCTGGGCATCATGATGGGAAAGGGCTACGACATTGTCATGTACGCCCCCTCCAAGGTGCGCACCTTCGACACCATCGACGGCAGCGCCTACCACCAGGCTTCCTTGCACATAAGCACTTCGTACTATGTCGATTACGACAGTCCGCAGGTAGACCGCTTCGTGAAGTCCTACCGCGCCCTGTTCCAGACGGAGCCCTCGCAGTTCGCCTTCCAGGGCTACGACACCGCCCGCTACTTCGTGAGCAGCTGCGCCCGCTACGGAAACGCCTGGACCCACATGCTGGGCCAGAATACGGTGTCCCTGCTGCACACCAACTTCCAGTTCTCGGCCGACGGGAACGGAAACCACCAGAACACCGCGGTGCGCCGCATCGTGTATCGGAAAGACTACATGACCACATTGCAGAGGTAAAAAACATGGAAAACGTCAAATGTCTCATTTTGGGCGGCGGCCCCGCCGGTTTCACGGCGGCCATCTACGCTGCGCGGGCCAACCTTTCGCCCGTCCTGTACGAGGGCATTCAGCCCGGCGGACAGCTCACCACCACCACCATCGTAGAGAATTTCCCGGGCTTTCCCGGCGGGGTAGATGCCAACTCTCTCATGGACGCCATGCGGGAACAGGCCCGCAGTTTCGGGGCCGACATCCGCATGGGTACGGCTACGTCCGTGGACCTTGGCCATCGGCCTTTCCCCGTGGTCATTGACGGGGAAACCCGCCTGGAGGCCCAGACGCTGATCATTGCCACCGGCGCCCGGGCCCGCTACCTGGGCCTCCCCTCAGAGGAAAAGTACAAAGGGTCCGGCGTCAGCGCCTGCGCCACCTGCGACGGTTTCTTCTTCCGCAAGAAGACGGTGGCCGTGGTGGGCGGCGGAGACACCGCCTGCGAAGAGGCCCTCTACCTGGCCGGCCTGGCCAGCAAGGTCTATATGATTGTGCGCAGGGACGTCTTCCGCGCCTCCCGCATCATGCAGGAGAAGGTCCTGGCCAAGGACAACATAGAGGTGCTCTGGAACTGCAACACCCAGGAAGTGCTGGGCGACGGGATGGGCGTCACGGGCGCCCGGCTGCGCCGCAAGGACGGCAGCGTCTTCGACATTGCCATCGACGGCTTCTTCCTGGCCATCGGCCATGAGCCCGCCTCGGGGCTGTTTGCGCCCTGGCTGGCCCTGGACGGGGGCGGCTACATTGTCACGGACGGGAAGACCTCCTGCACCGGCGTCGCCGGTGTCTTCGCTGCCGGCGACGTGCAGGATCCGCGCTACCGCCAGGCCGTCACGGCCGCCGCTTCCGGCTGCATGGCCGCCCGCGACGCCGAGAAATTCCTCATAGAACAAAACAGTTAAGCGATGAAATTCCCCAAGACCCTTGCCTGGGCCCTGCTGCTGACGGCGGCCGCCTGCGCCACCCAATTCGAGACCCTGCTCTCTTCCAACGACGTAGAGGCCAAATATGCCGCTGCCATGGATTACTACCAGAACAAGAAATTCGGCAAGGCGGCCCAACTGTTCGAATCGCTGGCCGTCCTTACCAACGGAACCGCCCGGGACGACACGGTGCAGTTCTACTGGGGCCTGTCCAACTACCGGAACAAGGATTTTTACACGGCCGAGAGCAACTTCTCCAGCTTCATCCAAAATTTCCCGCGCAGCCCCTTCGCCCCCGACGCCCAGTTCTACCGGCTGGACTGCCTGTACCGGGCCACCTACCGCTACGAGCTGGACCAGACGCCCACGCGTTCCTGCCTGATGGCCATTGCCGAATATGAACGGGAGCACCCCGAAGACCAGGTCCACATGGCCGCCTGTGCCCAGATGAAACACGACTTGCAGGACCGCCTGGACCGGAAAGACTTCGAGGCCGGGCGCCTGTACTACCGCATGGAAGACTACCTGGCCGCCCAGGTGAAACTCCGGAACGTGCTCAAGACCAATGCCGACAACTTCTACCGGGAGGACGTGCTGTACTACACCGCCATGTCGTCCTACCACTATGCCCGCCTGAGCTTCCCCGACAAGCGCCGGGAACGCTACCTGGTATTCTCCGACGACTACCTGAACTTTGTGGGCGAATATCCGGAATCCCACTACCGCCGGGAACTGGACGGGCTGTATCGCCGGGTGCAGGGCATCCTGGGGAAAGACGTACCGGAGGCCCGGGAGGCCGAATGAAAAATTTTTGAAACTTCCGGGAAACCGGCGGTGTAAACTAATAGGAACAAGCTATTTTTATTATATGGAAAGCAAGAAGAAAGTACCCGTGAACACGGTTACCCGTGACATCAAGAACCTGGCCGCCCCCACCGGCAACATCTACGAATCTGTAGTCATCCTGTACAAGCGGGCCAACCAGATTGCCATGGCGGAAAAGAAGGAACTCACCAAGAAGCTGGAAGAATTCCGCAACGACCGTGACACCATGGAAGAAGTGTTCGAAAACAAGGAGCAGATAGAAATCTCCAAGTACTACGAAAGGCAGCCCAAACCGGACCTGGTGGCCATTTCCGAGTTCGAGAACGGGGACCTTTACTACCGCAAAGCCCAAAGCGAGAATCCCATTGACATCAAGGGGGAATAAGGCATGCTTTCCGGCCTCCACGTCTCCAACTACATTCTGATAGACTCTCTGGACGTTCAGTTCCCGGAGGGTCTCATCATTATTACCGGAGAGACGGGAGCCGGGAAATCCATCCTGCTGGGGGCCCTGTCCCTGGTCCTGGGTGCCAAGGCCGACGCCGGCGTGGTGGGTCCGCATGCCGACAACTGCGTGGTGGAAGCCACCTTCGGCATCGGCGGCGACCAAGCGCTGGAGAACCTGCTGCGGGAAAACGACATTCCCTGCGAAGACGGCACCCTGGTGCTGCGTCGGGTGGTGGGCCGGAGCGGCCGTTCGCGCTGCTTTGCGGCCGACGAGCCCGTTTCCGTGGCGGTCCTGCAGGAGCTGAGCGCCCGCCTGGTAGATATCCATTCCCAGCACCAGACCCTGCAGCTGAACGATGCGCATTTCCGCCTGGACGCGCTGGACCTGCAGGCCGGCTGCCGGGAGCTCCGCACCCGCTGCGCCCAGGCCTGGAGCCAGTGGAAAAGCAGCGAACGGGCTTTGGAAACGCTTCGTTCCCAGCGCAGTACCCTGCTCCGGGAACGGGAGTACAACCAGGCGCAGTTCCAGCAGCTCGGCCAGGCCCGCCTGCAGGACGGAGAACTGGAAGAGCTGGAAGCCGAGCAGCGGCAGCTGGCCCATGCCGAAGAAATCAAGGAGACCCTGTACGCCGTTTGGAACCTGTTCTGTCCGGAAGAGGAGGCGCTGGGCCTGTCCCTGTCCCAGCGCCTTCGGGAAGCCGAAAAACTGCTGGAAAAGGCCGGACGCTATGTACCTTCCCTTTCCCCCCTGGTGCAGCGGCTCCAAAGCGCCCGGGCCGAGCTGGACGACATAGTGGCCGAGATAGACGCCGCCAACAGCCGGACCGACGTTTCTCCGGAGCGGCTCTCCTGGGTGGAAGACCGCCTGGGAACGCTGTACGGCCTGCTGAAAAAGCACGGTGTGGGCTCCGTCCGGGAGCTCATGGACCTGCGCGACCGCCTGGACGCCCTGCTGCAGGAGGCCGACAACCTGGACCAGCGGGAGCAGGAGCTGGAAAAAGCCGCCGCCGCGGCCGGAGAGGCCTTCGGCGCGCTCTCCGATGAGCTGCACCGCCGGCGCCAGGCCGCCGCCGCCCCCTTTGCCGAAGCCCTGCAGCAGCAGTTGCGGGAGCTGGAACTGGACCGCGCCGTTTTCCGGGTTTCCCTGGAGGACGCCGCTCCGGAGGCCAGCGGGCGGGACAGCGTATCCTTCCTGTTCTCGGCCTCGGGAGAGCATCTGGCCGACGTGGCCAAATCGGCCTCCGGCGGAGAACTTTCCCGCATCATGCTCAGCCTCAAGGCCCTGATGGCCCGTCACACCCAGATGCCCACGCTGGTCTTCGACGAGATAGACACGGGCGTCTCCGGCAGCGCGGCCGACAAAATGGGATCCCTGGTATGCCGGATGGGAGAGCAGATGCAGGTGTTTGCCATCACCCACCTGCCGCAGGTGGCCGCCAAGGGCCAGGCGCACTACCTGGTGTCCAAGTCCGGCGACGTCTCCTCCATCGGCCTGCTGGACCGGGAAGGCCGTGTCCGGGAAATTGCCCGGATGCTTTCCGGAGCCACCATCACGGAGGCGGCCGTCGCCAATGCCAAATCCCTGTTAGCCTAGTCCCATGGCCGTTCCCCTTCATACCGCACCCACCCTGGACGAATTCCGCACCCAGCTGCGCCGGCACAACCTCAAGGCCACCCGGCAGCGCCTGGCGGTCCACGAAGCCATGATGGGGCTGGGGCATGCCTCGGCCGACATGGTGCGGGAAGAACTGGCCCGGCAGGGGTCCCACGTCACCGTGGCTTCCGTCTATAACATCCTGTCCCAGCTGGCCGACCTGCGCATCTACGGACGCCGGCTGTCGGCCACCAACAAGATGTTCTTCGACGTCAACACCAACCGGCACATCCACCTCTACGACCGGGAGAACCACACCTACCGGGACCTGGTGGACGACGAGCTGTCCACCCTGGTCCAGTCGCACCTGAAGCGGCGCAAGTTCAAGGGCTATTCCATTGAAGACATTGACATCCAGCTCATTGCACGCCCAACAAGAAAAAACAAAACCGTATGAACAAAAAGCATTTCCTTCCCCTGGTGGCCTGCATCCTGGCCGCTTCCTCCTGCAACCTGGACGACCAGTTCAGCGTCTCCAACATGAACGACCTGGTCACTGTCTATAGCCAGACCCTGCTCATCAACGACTACAACACCTCCTACACCATTACCGAGGACCAGTCAGACCACCAGTGGGCCGTGGGAGACCGCCTGGTGATCCTGTTCGACATCCTGAACCGGGACTATGACATCAGCCTCCGCGACTATGTGAAGTGCATCGTCTCCACGCCCACGCCCGTCCCGGAAGACCAGGAACCCTCGCTGGGAGAAGACCCCGTGATGGTGAACACCTGCACCATCAGCGGCGGCTATGTGAACATGGAACTGGTTTACTATGTGAAGACGGGCTCTTCCTTCCCGCACCGGATTGCCATGGAATACCAGGACGACGGCTATGCCCTGAACCTGTTCCTTATCCACGAGGGCAACGGAGAGAATCCCGCCACCACGGACAAGGGCAGCCTGACTACGGTGGTGGCCCCCTACAGCTTCTCCCTGGACGGCCTGGCTCCCTCCGGCGAATCCCGCAAGCTGAACCTTACCCTGAACACCCTGTCCGACAGCAACGGAATCGAGCAAAAGTCCTACAGTCTGTACGAAGGGTCCATCTCTTTCTGAGTGGTCCCGCTCTTGTAGATTTATTTTGTTAATTCAAAATTAATCCCTACATTTGCAGTCCCATACATGGTGGATGTAGTTCAGCTGGTAGAGCATCGGATTGTGGTTCCGAGTGTCGTGGGTTCGAGCCCCATCATCCACCCCCAAAAGAAAGGTACCCTCCGGGGCACCTTTTTTTATGCCGAAAAAACAAGGTTATCTCAAAGTTAATGTTTAAATTTGCAGAATCAATTCTGCGAAGATAGATAACGTATAAATAATGGCTACCAAGAAATTCAATGTCAAGTATGGTGTGTTTCTGCCCTTGGTGCTCCTCATCACCATCTTTCTCTGGGCCGTGCCCGTGTCGTTTTTCGGCATAGAAGCCCTTACCGTCGTACAGCAGCGGGTCATCGCTTTGTTCGTGTTCGCCGCCCTCATGTGGATTTTCGAGATCATCCCCAACTGGTCCACGTCGCTGCTGGTAATTGTCATTGCCCTCCTGACCATCTCCAACAAGGGTATCGGCCTGTTCTGCGACCCGCAGTACGGAACGCTGGTGCCTTACGGACGCATCATGAGCTCCATGGCAGACCCCGTTGTGATGCTCTTCCTGGGCGGCTTCGTGCTGGCCATCATGGCAGAAAAATACGGGTTGGACGTCACCCTGGCCCGGGCCCTGCTGAAACTCTTCGGCACCAAGCCGGAAATTGTGCTGCTGGGCTTCCTCATCATGATTTCCGTGTTCTCCATGTTCATGAGCAACACCGCCACCGCCGCCATGATGCTGGCCCTGCTCACCCCGGTGCTTTCCAAGCTCCCGGCCGATGACAAGGGCAAGATCGGCCTCGCGCTCAGTATCCCCGTGGCCGCCAACCTGGGCGGTATCGGCACGCCCATCGGCACGCCGCCCAACGCAACGGCCAAGGGCGCCCTGGAGCAGGCCGGCATTGACGTTTCCTTCGGCGAGTGGTGCATCCACCTGATTCCCTACGTGATCATCATGATCCTCATCGCCTGGGTGCTCCTGCGCCTGTTCTTCCCCTTCAAGACCAAGAAGCTGGTGCTGGAAATCCCGGAGAGCAAGGTAAAGAAAGACTGGAGGCTGTATGTGGTCTGGATTACCTTCGTGGGCACCATCCTCCTGTGGGCCACGGAACAGCTCACCCACATCAACTCCAACATCGTGGCGCTCATTCCGCTGGGCGTGTTCACGGCCTGCGGCCTTTTCGGCAAGGAGGAAATCAAGGAAATCAACTGGAACGTGCTGTGGCTGGTGGCCGGCGGCTTCGCCCTGGGCTACTGCCTGCAGGACACGGGGCTGGCCAAGGTCCTTATCCAGGCCATTCCGTTCGGCAGCATGAAGGTGTGGGTTGTGCTGGTGGTGGCCGGTCTGGTGTGCTACCTGCTCAGTAACTTCATCTCCAACTCCGCCACGGCCGCCCTGCTCATCCCCATCCTCATTGTGGTGGCCAATGGCATGGCAGACCCTGAGGCCGCCAACAACGCCGAATTCCTGGCCATGGGCGGCACTTCCGCCATGATCATTTTTGTCGCCGTGTGCGCCTCCATCGCCATGCTGTTCCCCATCTCCACGCCGCCCAACGCCATCGCCTCGGCAACCGGCATGGTGGAGACCAAGGACATGACCAAAATTGGCCTCATCATCGGCGTCATCGGCTTTGTGCTGGGTTACTTCTGGCTCACCAAACTGTTCCCGTTTGCCTGACGCAAACGGGAACAAGGGTCTTCGACCCGTTGGGGGACTAATCCCCCAAACCCCCTGAGTCGGCCTTCGGCCTCCAAGTTTAAATTGAGTTATGAAAAAAACAATCATTATAACACTTGCCCTGCTTCTTTGCGGCAGCGCCATGGCCCAGGAGGAGACTCCTGCCAGGTTCAAGCTGTACGGCTTTATCCGCAACTATGCCGTGGCCGATACCCGTGCCGTGAACGCCGGCACCGAAGACCTGTATTTCTACATGCCAAAGGACATTTCCATGACGGACGGGTTCGACGCCAACGCCGGCTTCAACTGGCGCTTCGTGTCCCTGACCACCCGTCTGGGCCTGGATGTGTCCGGATACAAGTGGGGCGCCATGGGCGTTTCCGGCAAAGTGGAGGCCGATTTTTACAGCCTCAACGGCAGTGTGCCCGTCCTGCGCCTCCGTCAGGCTTTCATGAAGCTCACTTTTGATGAGCATCCGCTGAGCCTCACCATCGGCCAAACCTGGCACCCCATGGCGGCCGACATGCCCCACATGAACAATCTCGAAACCGGTGCCCCCTTCAATCCCTTCAACCGCAGCCCGCAGCTTACGGCCGATGTGAATCTGGGCGGCGGTTTCGGCCTCACGGCCAGTCTCCTGTACCTGAACCATTATCTGCCCACCGGTCCTGCCGGAAAAAGCAAGGACTACTATAAATACGGTCTTCCGGAGTTGTATCTGGGTGTCTCCTATAAGCGCGGCAACATGGTGGCCAAGGCCGGTGTGGACATGGTGAGTATGCGCCCTTACCGCACCATTGCCGACTGGCGCGTGCAGGATGCCGCCAAGGCTCCTGCCATCGAGGTGAAGAGCCTGCTCACTACCTTCTCTCCCTTTGTGTTCCTCCAGTACACCGACGGCCTGTTCCAGCTGAGGGCCAAGAGCATCCTGGCCCAGGCCGGTGAACACATGAACCTCCTCAGCGGTTACGGCGTGCATTCCTTCAACCAGGACGGAACCATAGCGTACACGCCCATGCAGGACTGGGCTTCCTTCGTGAGCTTCTCCTACGGAAAGCAATTCCAAGTGATGGGGATGCTGGGCTACATGAAGCAGCTGGGCACCACCAAGGACCTTACGGACAACCAGCTCTGGATGAATACGGCTGCCGACACCAAAATCCAGCAGGCTTTCCGCGCCACGCCCACCGTGGCCTGGAACCTGGGCAAGTTCACCGTGTCGCTGGAATATAACCTCACCGCCGCCCAGTTCGGCCGCGGGGAACGCAATGCCCGGGGCCTGTATACCGGCACGCCGGAGTGGGTCCTGAACCACCGCTTCATCTGCATGACCAAGTTCAACTTCTAAGCGGTTTCCTGTGCCGGCGGACGGCCATCGGCCCTTCCGTTTTTCCTTTGTGGACCTGGTCCAACCCCTTTTGGACCAGGTCCACTTTTATGCCCCGGACCAGGTCCAGGCAGTGTGCCTCCAATCGGCCTGGAAACCGGAAGTGCCGGACCAGGTCCAGGCCCTGGAATTGGACCAGGTCCAGACCCTGGAATTGGACCAGGTCCAAAGTGGGAAGAAAATCAGATTTTTTTGCTATATTTGTAAATCTTACACTTATAAAACTAAACCAACATGGGCGCTTTTCACGCATACGACATCAGAGGAATCTATAACGTAGATTTCGACAAGGAAACGGCATACAAGGTGGGTTATTTCCTGCCGGAACTTCTGAAGGCCAGCAAGGTGCTGGTGGGCCGGGACTGCCGGCTTTCGGGCCAGGAGATCCATGACTGCCTCGTAAAAGGCATCACGGACGCGGGCGCGGACGTGGACGACATCGGCCTCAGCAGCACCCCGCTGGTGTACTTCGGCACCGCCAATTACGGTTACAAGGCCTCCGTCCAGATAACCGCCTCCCACAACCCCCGGGAGTACAACGGCATGAAGGTGAGCCGTGAGAACGCCCTCCCCGTGGGCCTGGACACCGGCCTGGGCCAAATCAAGCAGTGGATAGACGAAGGCCGTCCCACTCCTCCCGCAGCCAGGAAGGGCCAGGTCACGGAAATCGACATCAAGCCGGACTACATCCAGTTCCTCAAAAAGTTCAAGGGAGACTACTCCAACCTGAAGATCGCCTTCGACCTCTCCAACGGCATGGCCTGCCTCTTCGCCAAGGAAATCTACAAGGGAGAGCATGCCGATTTCCTCTTCGACACTCTTGACGGCAGCTTCCCCAACCACGAACCCAACCCCTTGGTGGCCAAGAACGTGGAGCCCCTCAAGAAGCTGGTGGCAGAGTCAAAGGCCGACGTGGGCGTCATCTACGACGGCGACGCCGACCGCGTGATGTTTGTGGACGACAGAGCCCGCTTCGTGGCCCCGGACCTGGTGATAGCCCTCATGGCCCGCTACTTCTGCGACGAGCGGGGAGAGAAGAATCCCCGTGTACTGCAGGAAATCCGCTCCTCCAAGGCCGTGGCCGAGTATCTGGTGCAGCATTACAACGCCGACGTGCACACCTGGCGCGTGGGCCGCGCCTTCGCAGCCCCCAAGCTTCGGGAAATAGACGGCCTCTGGGGCGGTGAGCTCGCCGGTCACTACTATTTCAAGGACTTCTTCTACTCCGACAGCGGCATGCTCTCCAGCATCATCGTGCTGCGCATCGTCTCTGCCCTCAAGAAGCAGGGCATAACCCTCAGCGAAGAGATAGACCGCCTCACCGGCTATGAGAATTCCGGGGAAATCAACTACAAGCTGGAAGACAAACAGGGCGCCATGGACGCCGTCAAGGCCTATTTCCAGTCCGTGGAAACCCCCACCAAGGTCATGGACTTCGACGGATACCGCCTGGAATTCCCCCAGTGGTGGTTCAACATCCGCCCGTCCAACACGGAACCCTACCTCCGCTTCATCTGCGAGGCCACCTCGAAGGAGCTCCTCCAGGAGAAGATTGCCCAGGCCGACGCCATCCTGGTGGGCCAGTTCGGCGGCAAACGCTGACGCCCGGATGAAAAAGCTTTTTCTTGCAGCGCTTCTCCTGCCCTCTTTCCTGTCCTTGAGCGCGCAGGAGGCCGATTCCGTGGCAAGCCGCCAGGCCGACTCCCTGCGCCATGCGTTCGGACGGGAGCACGTGGCCCCCACCACGGCCATCAGCACGCCATATGCCGACACGCTGGAAACCGGCAACCCCGGCGTCAAGGTGGTCTTGTACAGCAACGGAACCTACCGCTATGTCCGGGACCTGTCCCGGATGGCGGCCGACAGCGTTTTCACCGAGTACTGGGACACCCGGAACGTGAACCCCTACCGGAGCGAGCCGGACCCCATCCCGGACAAGTTCTCCCTGTGGATTGTGGACAGCCTGGGCTCCTACTGCTGCCCCAACCAGGTCAAGCCCCGTTCCCTCTTCGGTTATCGGCACGGAAGGCGGCACCAGGGGATAGACCTGCCTTATCCCACCGGAACGCCGGTGCCGGCCGCTTTCGACGGGAAGGTGCGCATCTCGGATTATGTGAGCGGCTACGGCAACCTGGTGGTCATCCGCCATGTCAACGGGCTGGAGACCTTCTACGGCCATCTCTCCCAGCGGAACGTGTCGTCCGGAGACTGGGTGAGCGCCGGGGAAATCATCGGCCTGGGCGGTTCCACCGGACGGGCCACCGGGCCGCACCTGCACTTTGAAACCCGCTACCGTGGCGCGGCCTTCGACCCGTCGTGGCTCATAGACTTCGAGACAGGGACGCTCCGGCACCGCCTGCTGAAGATCCGCAGCTGGTACTTCAATCCCAACCAGCGCTACGTGCAGGATGTGGACGACGAGGACGAGATTTTCCGCACCGACGAGGAAGACCGTCTTCTGGCCGAGGAACAGGCCAGGAAGGAAGCCGCCGCCCGCGCCGCCGCCGAGGCTGCTGCCATCAAGTACCACACCGTCCGTTCCGGAGACACGCTTTCCGGCATAGCCAAGAAGTACCATACCTCCGTGAACGCCCTGTGCCAGCTGAACGGCATCAGGCCCACTACCATTTTGCAAATTGGGAAACGCCTAAGGGTAAGGTAATGGTCATCCCGACAGGGGGTTTGGGGGGTTAGCCCCCCAATGAATCTAAGATTCTCTTGTCATCCCGACACTAAAAAAAAGAAGGCGGTTGCCTTCTTTTTTTTGGTCGGGATGACTCGACTCGAACGAGCGACCCCTACGTCCCGAACGTAGTGCGCTACCAACTGCGCTACATCCCGAATCCGATAAAAAACAAGCCCTTAGGCGAGCTTGTTGATGTAAACGGCCAGACCACTCTTGAGGTTGGCTGCCTTGTTCTTGTGGATGACCCCAATCTTGGCCAGTTTGTCAATCATTGCGTACACCTTGGGAGCATTCTCCTGGGCTGCGGCCTTGTCGGTGGTGTTGCGAAGGTCCCGGATAGCGTTCCGGGTTGTTTTTGCATAATACTTGTTATGCAGGCGGTGACGCTCGCTCTGACGGGCGGCACGCGCGGCGGATTTTGTGTTTGCCATTATGTTTTTTTTTATATTTGGTAGTGGGTAGGAGAATCGAACTCCTATTGCGGGAATGAAAATCCCGAGTACTGACCGTTATACGAACCCACCAAAGTTTGGGACTGCAAAGGTAAGAATTTTTTTTAAGCAAGCAAAATTATTTTCCATCTTTTTTCCACTCGAAAGAATAGAGCAAAGACTCCACCTGACGCAGGTATTGGCGCTTGTCGTATTTGGGTGCATAGACGAAGGCTTCCAGCACAATGACATCCTTTCCGTCCTGGCTGTAGAAGGAGTGGGAAACGAAGGGACCGCCCATGAAATCGCCCTGCACCTCCCAGAATCCGCGGGTCTCCACGAACTCCCTACCGTGGAAGCGAAGGTAGCGCATGGAGGGCTCAAACGCCGTGGAAGTGGTCATGTAGGAGCCGTCGTACATGCCCGGCACGTTCTCCTGCATGATACGGTTGCGGGTGGCGATGATACCCTCGACCGAAAAAACCTCCCCCTGCGCCGGGACGGGATACCGGTACACCATCACATACTGCTGCACGTACTGCTTCTCGTCGGCAATCCACACAAAGGAGTCCGTGGCCTTGCGCATCTTGTAGCCGGAGGGGAAATGGAGGATGCCGCCGGTCACGCGTGCCACGGGATCCCGCAGCTTGAGTTCCTCGTAGAGGGTGGCGTTGGCGATGATGCGGTCCCGCTCGGCCTGTTCGAAGTATTCCGCCACCTGGGCCCCGTTCTTCTGGAAAATGCGCAGGGCGCCTTCCTCGTCGAACGCATTGATCTGCGCCACCACCTGCGGCTGCGCCCACTGGTTGGGATGGTAGGCCATCCCCTCGCTCTGGTTCTGTGGATTGATGTTGATAATGAGGATGTTCCGGTGCATCTTGAACATATTGTTGAAGGTGCCCGGGGGAACGTTGGACAGGGTGAACAGCGGCTCCCGCTGGGCCAGGTAGGGGCAGTCGTCGGCCAGCACGTCCCGGATGGCCATGCCCAGGTTGCCTTCCCACTGGCTGCGCTCTATCACCACCAGCACCTCGCCGGCCTTCCCGCTCACGTTGGGGAGCAACTTTCCGTTTCTGCCGCTCTTGCAGGCGGTCAGGGCCAGCAGGCAGGCCGCCAGGGCCCAAATTTTGGTCAAATATTTCATGGTTATCGGATTAATCTTGCAATGTCGTTTCCAAAGGCCAGCATCATCAGCAGTAGCAGCAGGATCATCCCAATCACTTGGGTAATCATGAGGAAGCGGTCGCTGGGTTTGCGGCGGGTAATCATCTCATAGAGGCAAATCACCATATGTCCGCCGTCCAGGGCGGGGATGGGGAGGAGGTTCATTACCCCCAGCATGATGGACAGCAGGGCCAGGATGTGCAGGAACTGGTACCAGTCCCAGTGCGAGGGAAACACCTGGCCGATGGCGATGAAGCTGCCCACGGACTTGTAGGCCTCGGTCTGGGGCGTGGCCACCAGCCGGAGGTCCTGCAGGTAGCCGCCCACCGTGTTCCAGGTAAGGCGCCAGCCGGCGGGGATGGCCTGGCCCAGGGTGTAGTGGCGAAGCTGGACGGCGGGGTTCCGGAAGTATATGCCCAGCCGGCCCAGGCTGTCGGTCTGGAGCGGCAGGGACAGGGTGTCGGCCCCCCGGAGCACCTGGGCCGAAAGGACTTCCCCGGGATGGGCCCGCATCAGCTGCTGGGCGTCCTGCAGGTAGGGTGTGGGAACCCCTTCCATCCCGGCAATCCGGTCTCCCCGCACCAGGCCCGCGGTGGCGTTGGGCGAGCCGGCCATCACGCTGTCCACCACGAAGGGGATGGCCAGGTCGAACAGGCCGGGGGTGTTCACCACGGCGCCCAGGAGGGACTGGTCGATGTAGATGTCCAGCGTATCTGCGCCGCGGAGCACCGTGGCCTTGCGGGCCTGGTGCCGGGCCAGATCGGCCTGGAGGGACAGGAAGTCCTCCGGGACATAGTCGTCGAAGCGCAGAATGCGGTCTCCCGTACGGAAGCCCAGCTCGTATCCCAGCTGGTTCACGTAGATGGGATTGTCCCGGGAAACGGATGTGGAACCCCAGATGGCCAGGATGGCGATGTACAGGCCGATGGCCAGGAGGAAGTTGTTGAGTACGCCGCCCGACATGACCAGCAGCCGCTGCCAGGCGGGTTTGGTGCGGAACTCCCAGGCTTGCGGCGGCTGTTTGAGCTGCTCGGTGTCCATGGACTCGTCCACCATGCCGGCAATCTTGCAATAGCCGCCCAGGGGCAGCCAGCCTACCCCGTATTCCGTTTCCCAGCGGGCGGCCGCGGGGACCAGCTTTACGAACCAGGAAGCCCTGGTAGAGAAGAGTTTCACCCCGCCGGCATCGAAGAAGAGGAAGAACTTCTCTACCCGGATGCGGAAGAGCTTGGCCCACAGGAAATGCCCCGCCTCATGGATGATGATGAGGATGGAAAGGGCCAGGATAACCTGGAGAATCTTCAGGAGTACGGTCATAGTAAGCTGCAGGCCTTCTGGTAGGCCTCCTCGTGGGTGGCGAAAATGTCATCCAGCGAGGGCTCTTGAGCAAAATTCACGCCATCCATGACATGGGAGATGATGCCGGGGATGTCGTAAAAGCCAATCTGGTCTTTCAGGAAGGCTGCAACGGCGGCTTCATTGGCCGCATTCATGGCGCAGGGAACGTTTCCGCCGCGTTCCATGGCATAGGACGCCAGCTGCAGGCAGGGGAATTTCATGCGGTCTGGCTCAAAGAAGGTGAGGTCTTGCAGCTGACTGAAATTCAAGCGTTTCCCATCCAGCGGGAGCCGCTCCGGGAAGGCCAGGGCCAATTGGATGGGCAAGCGCATGTCCGGGCAGCCCAGTTGGGCGATGACGGCCCCGTCGGCAAATTCCACCATGGAATGGATGACCGATTCCGGGTGCACCACCACATGGATGCGGGCCGGCTCCACGTCGAAGAGCCACCGGGCCTCCACCATCTCGAAGCCCTTGTTCATCATGGTGGCCGAGTCGATGGTGATTTTGGCGCCCATGGACCAGTTGGGGTGCTTGAGGGCCTGTTCCTTGCGGGCTTTCTTTATCTGCTCGCGGGGCCAGGTGCGGAAGGGACCGCCGGACGCCGTCAGGTGAATCATGTGAACCGGATTCCCCTGTGCGCCCTGCAGGCACTGGAAAATGGCCGAGTGCTCCGAGTCCACCGGCAGGATGGGGGCCCGGCATTCCCGGGCTTTCTGCATGACCAGCGCGCCCGCCGCCACCAGCGTTTCCTTGTTGGCCAGGGCGATGGTCTTTCCCGCCTCTATGGCCGACAGGGTGGGCCGCAGCCCGCTGAAGCCCACCATAGCCGCCACCACCACGTCCACCTCCGGGGCCTGGACCAGGGCACAGGCCTCCTGGATGCCCGCATGCACCTGGATGGAAGGGGGAAGGGCGTCCCGGACCTCCCGGTATTTGCCGGGATTGCAGATGACCACGTGCGGCACCTGGAAAGAGCGTGCCTGCCGGACAAGCAGGTCGGCGCTGTTGTTGGCCGAGATCATAAAGACCTGGAACCGGTCCGGATGCTGCCGTACCACATCCAGGGTCTGTGTGCCGATGGATCCCGTGGACCCCAGTACCGCAATCTGTTTTTTTTCTGTCATTCCGTGCAATTTCCCTGTCATTCCGTGCGATTTCCCTGTCATTCCGTGCGATTTCCCTGTCATTCCGTGCGATTTCCCTGTCATTCCGTGCGATTTCCCTGTCATTCTGAGCGAAGCGAAGAATCCAGCGCCCCCTCTAAAAACTGATGTACTGGGCCGGATCGGCCGGCGCTCCTTCGTACCAAAGTTCAAAGTGCAGATGGTCCCCGGTGGTGAGCGACGACGAGGAGGCCACCATGCCCACCGGCGTGCCGCCTTTCACCACGTCCCCGCTCTGGCGGAGGACCTTCTGGTTGTGCTTGTAGATGGAGAGGATGTCTCCCTTGTGCTGGATGGCCACCGTGTAGCCGGTGCCTTCCTCCCAGCCGGTATAGACCACCGTCCCGTCCAGAACGGCCATGACGGGCGTCCCTTCCGGCGCCGTAATGTCCACCCAGGGGTGTACCGAACGCTCGAACCCGCGGGAGACCACGCCCTTGACGGGCGGGAAGAAGGAAAGCGCCTCGATGGAGAGGTTCCGCCGGGTGCCGCTGATGTTGAACTGCTCCCGCTGCGCTACATCGGCCCTCAGGAGGGAGTCCCGGTAGGCCAGATAGAGGGAATCTACCGTGGCGCGGGAGGCCTGGTTGGAGAGGATGAGGCTGTCCATGCGGATGGGGGTCTCCCCGGCCACCACCCGGCGCAGGTTCTCCGTGTACAGTTCCCACTGCAGGATGCGGGTTTCCAGCGAGTCTATGCGCAGGGAATTCTGAACGGCCTGGCGGCGGGAATGGGCATCCGGATATCCGGGAATGAAGGTGCGGACGGGGGTGTAGGCAATGAGGCAGAACAGCCCCACCACCACGATGACCACGGCCGATATCACCGCCACCAGGAAGGTGGAACGGCTGAAGCGCAGGCTCCAGAGCCGTTCATGCGAGGTGGCGTCTACGAGCGAGAGCCTGAAGTTCCGGATCTTCTTGTCTTGCTGTTTGTCCATAAAATGCTTACCTTTGCAACCGTATGGACAGACTTGTCGGCATAGATTATGGGCGAGCCCGCACCGGCCTTGCTGCCAGTGACCCGCTGGGCATCTTTGCTTCCGCGCTGGATACGGTCCACTCTACAAAGATAATAGATTATCTCCAAAAATACGCGGAAAAAGAGAGAATCGTCGGATTTGTGGTGGGGTATCCGGTGAATCTGGACGGGCGGGCGTCCCAGGCCCAGGCCCAGGTGGATGCCTTCCTGAAGCAGTTGGAAAAGGCATTCCCGGGGGTTCCCGTCACGCTGGAAGACGAACGTTTCACCTCTGTGCTGGCCCACCGGGCCCTCATAGACGGCGCCGCGAAAGCCGGGCAGCGCAGGGACAAGGCGCAGGTAGACCGCATCAGCGCCGCCATCATCCTGCAAAGCTACCTGGACCGCACCAACCCTTCCGGCAGCACCGTGGACCCGGAGCATGTGCCGGAAAGCCTGTCTGTCAAAAACACAAGGAGAAGGAAAAAATGATCAGACCCATTTATCTGTACGGAGCCGACGTACTCCGCAAGAAGGCGGCCCCGGCCAATTTGTCCGACAAAGCCGCGCTGAAGGCCCTGGTGCAGGACCTCAAGGACACCCTGGCCAAGGCCGACGGCTGCGGCCTGGCTGCGCCCCAGATAGGGGAGAGCGTCCGGGTGGTCATTGTCGACGGGGACGTGGTGTCGGACATGTACGACTACCTGAAAGGCTTCCGCCGCACCCTCATCAATCCGGTCATCCTGGAAGAGAGCCAGGAAACCGTCACCTACTCGGAGGGCTGCCTGAGCATTCCGGGCATCTACTGCGACATTGTCCGTCCCAAGAAAATTACGGTGTCGTACTATAACGAGGACCTGGAGCCGGTGACGGAGAGCTTCGACAATTTTGCCTCCCGCATGATCCAGCACGAACTCTCCCACCTGGACGGAGACCTGTTCACGGACCACGCCGCCCCCATCCGCCGCAAGATGCTCTCCGGGAAACTGCAGGGCATAGTGAAAGGCAAGGTGCACCCGCACTACAACGTGAAGTATAAATAGCTTACTTTCAGCGCGTTGGCAAATACTGAACGGCATCGGCCACGCGGGCTACGGCCTCCCGGTGGGAGATGAACAGGATGGTCTTCTGTCCGTGGTAGCGGGTTTTGAGATTTTGCAGCAGCCGGGCTTCCGTGGCGCTGTCCAGGGCCGAAGTGGATTCGTCCAGGATGAGGACGCCGCCCTGCCGGAGCAGGGCCCGGGCCACGGCGATGCGCTGGCTCTGCCCTTCGCTCAGGCCGTCGCCCACTTCCCCGCAAGGGGTGTCCAATCCCTCCGGCAGTTCCAGGACAAACTGGGCTGCCGCCGTTTCCAGGGCCTCCCGTAACTCCTCTTCCGTGGCCTGGGGACGGGCCATCAGGAGGTTGCTCCGGATGGTGCCGCTCAGAAGCGAATTCCCCTGCGGAATGTACATGAAGTTTTCCCGGAGGGCGGCGCCGGCGGGGTGTCCGTCCAGGGTGACAGACCCGGCCGACGGCTTCAGCAGGCCCAGGATGAGCCGGATGAGGGTGCTTTTCCCCACACCCGTGGGCCCGGCGATGGCCGTCAGTTCCCCGGGGGCGAATCGGCAGGAGAAGTCCTGGAAAACGCTTTCCTGCGCGCCCGGATAGGCATAGCAGAGATGGTCCACCACAATCTCCGGAGCCCCGGAAAGGCAGATGGGGTTGGCCTGAGGTTCCGTCTCCAGTTCTTCCAGTTCCATGAGCCGTTCCACGGAGGCGAAGGCGTTGATGAAGGCGGGCACCTGCCGGCCGAACTCGGCGATGGGCCGCTGGACCTGTCCCACCAGCTGCAGGAAGGCCGTCATCATGCCGTAAGTGACCGTTCCGTGCAGGATGCCGAACACGCCCCACAGGAAGGCGGCGGCATGGCCGGCCTGGAAGCCGAAGAACATCAGTCCGCGGGCCACTGCATTGTAGTTCAGGCGTTTGCGTGTATTGTCCTCGATATCGGCCTGCAGCCAGCCGAATTTTTCCAGCACCCGTTCCACGCTGGTGAGGGTGAGCACCAGCACCCGGTGCTGCAGGCTTTCCTGCATGAGCTGCTGCAATTCGCTTTCCCGGGCCCGGATGGCCGCCATCAACTGCCGCAGCTGCCGGAAAAAGAGCCGGGAGCCCAGGACGGCCGCCGCCATGAGGATGACCAGCACCCACAGCAGGTTGGGGGCCAGGGCCATGAGGTAAACAGAGGCGGCCACCAGCTGCAGCAGCGTTATCACAAGGCCCGGAATGCGTTGGGAGAGCAGTTCCGCCACCACCCGGATGTCTTCTTCCAGGCGGTTCACGGTGTCTCCGGAGAGGAATTTTTCCCGGCCGTCCCAGCGGCTTTGCATCACGTGGGCAAAGAGCTGTTGCCGAAGGAGGTTCTGGACCTTGACCTGGCAATAGCTGTCCCACCACGACGAGAGGACCACGGCGCCCAGCTGGATGGCCAGGATGGCCAGGAACAGGCCGATGGCCGGTCCGATGGCCCGGGGGCTGTTCCCCGTGGCGATATCTACCAGCAGCTTGCTCACAGCCACAAAGCCCAGCGAGGCGGCAATGCGGAGCATGCCGATACCCACATTCACCGCCATCCGCCAACGGACGGGACGGGACAGGCCCCACAGGGACTTTATGCACGAGCGGGCGTCCTTCATGCCTCCACTACACCTTCCCGAATCCAGACTTCGGCCAGCCGGGCTGCGTCGGCCGCGGCCGTTTCGGCGCTTACCTCGTAGCGTTCCGTGAGCAGGGCCGCCAGGTCTTCCAGGGTGAACGCCCGTCCTTCCACGGCTTCCCACAGGTAGGCGGCCGAGTCGTTGAGCGAGAGCATCTTGTTGAAGTTGACCTGGGACAGGCCTTCGCCCACCACAACATGTTCTCCGCAGATGGTGCGGAGGATGAATCCGTCTTTGATTTTCATGTCAGTCTCCTGTATATTCCCAAAATGTATCTTCTGAACGGCTTCAGGATGCGCCAGAGGCGTCCTTTGCCGGGTTTGACGCTGCGGTTTCCCCGATGGATGGCCGTAACGGTGCCCATGATGTCGGCGCGGGTGCAGCTTTCCGTCCCCTGCAGGTTCCCGTCGCCCATCAGGGTTGCCCGGTCCCCGTCCAGCGCCACCAGGCGGTGCAGCACATACCGGCCCGGAAGCCGTGCCAGCACCATGTCTCCCACCTGGACCGAGGCCTCTTTCCGGAGCGTGACACTGTCTTTTCCCCCGCGGATGAAAGGCAGCATGCTGTTTCCCAGGGGCGTGAATGTCACTTCCCGGCCCTCGTCCAGCAGGCGGCCCGCTTCTTCCAGCAACACCTCGTTGGGCAGTACCAGCTTATCCATGGACGCGCTTGTAACAAAGTTCGGCCGCCGCCTGGTCCGGCAGACAGTCCAGGGTAAAGCAGGGAACCGTCCCTGCCAGGGCTTCCAGGGTCTTGTGCCAGCCTTCGGCCAGCTCCCGGAACGGGCGGAAGGCCGAGGCCGAGGCCATCAGGGAGGCATAGGCCTGGACGGGAGGCAGCTGCCGGATTTGGTTCCGGGGCGCCTGGCAGATGCGCACGATGGCGCCCACCCTCACGTCCTGGGCCTTGTAGCAGGGGGTTTTTCCGCTCCAGGGGGATCCATAGACCCGGGCGCTGCCGTCGGCCTCCAGCCGGAGGATGGGGTTGTCGTCGTTCAGCAGTTCCGTCCCGGGGATGTGCTTGAGCCAGAGACTGCTGTGGGTGCTTTTCCCCGTGCCGCTCCGGCCCAGGAACAGGTAGCCCTTTCCGCCGTTCATGACCACGGAGGCGTGCATTTCCAGCGCACCTTCCCGGGCCGTGGAAAAGGCGAACAGGAGCATGAGGGCGTTGTTCAGGGCGAAGGCGTCGTCTACGCCCGTGAGCTGCAGCTGCGCCTGGCGGAAGTCCTGGTCGCAGCAGAAGAGGCCGGCAACGGGACGGCCCGGCAGGGCACTGAAGCGGAAGCGGTATCCGCCGGGCTCCTGGTCGATGGCAATCTCCGGAAAGCCCGGTCCGTCAGCGGTCTTGAAAAGCGGCTGCCAGCTCCCTTCCGGCAGCTTTTCCACCAGATGGACGGTGAACAGCAACGGCCCCCGGGCGGCCGATTGGAACGGCGCCAGATTGGCCATCCGTTCCGGCAGGGCCGATGCGTCCGGACACTCCAGGCAGAAAACGAATCCCGCCACGCTGTAATAACTGTTTTTCATCTGCTGCCGTATAGCTTCCGCAAAGATAATAAAAAAATGGACAAACCAATTTTTCAACTGATTTGTCCGCCCGGGGCTCCCCCTGTTGGACTTGAACCAACGACCCTCTGATTAACAGTCAGATGCTCTAACCAACTGAGCTAAGGAGGAATGTTCCGCTCTTTTGGAAACGGGATTGCAAAGGTACAATCTTTTTTGGATTCTCCAAAGATTTTCAGATTATTTTTCATAAATTTGTACCATTAACCCTAATCGCCCGTGCAATGGATATAGACCTGCTTGCCAAGATGGTGAAAGAAGTGATTCTGGATCACGACAGCGTAACGCTTCCCGGTGTGGGAAGCTTTGTAACGGAGGTGGTCCCGGCCTCTTTCGCCGACAAGGGCTATACCATCCATCCGCCGTACCGGAGGCTCTATTTCTCTCCCAAACAGGGGGAAGATACCTTGCTGGCCAGTCTGTACGCCCGGTCCAACAACATCTCGGAGGCCGATGCAAGCCGCATCCTCACGGAATTCCTCTCGGAGATGAAAGAGGTGCTGAAGGTGCGTAAAACCATCATTTTCCCCTCCCTGGGCCGCCTTCGGGCCACGCGGGAGAACCACTTTTTCTTCATTGCCGACGAAGACCTGGACATTTATCCGGCCGGTTTCGGCCTGGAGCCGGTCTCCCTGAAGACACACGAAGAAACCAAGGAAGAGGTGGCAGAGGCCGTGTCTGCCCTGGCCGGCATGCTGGACACCCCCGTCCCGGAACCGGAGCCGGAACCTGAACCGGAGCCGGAACCTGAACCGGAACCGGAGCCGGAACCTGAACCGGAACCGGAACCGGAACCGGAACCGGAACCGGAACCCGAACCCGAACCGGTCAAACCGGAACCCGAACCGGTCAAACCGGACGACTACCTGAATCCGGAGCTGGACGTTCCGCCGCCGGAGTGGGACCGCCGTTTCCTGCGCGTGTTGCTGCGCATCCTGCTGGCGGTGGCCATCCTCTCTGTTGTGGCCGTCATAGCCATTGCCATCCTGGGCCGGGTGGCGCCGCACTGGCTGGATTCGTTCCTCTATTCGCCGGAGGAATTGGACATCCTTTATAACAAAATTTCATGACACCCATAAAAAGAGAAGGTTACAAATTCTGTCAGGCGTTCTGCATCCCCTGTTACCAGACCGATGCCAACCAGCTCCTGAAACCGGCCGCGTTCATGGACGTGGCCCAGGAAATTGCCTATTGGGCTGCCACGGAGCTGGGCTTTGGCTACGACACCCTGCATATTCACCACACCGCCTGGGTGCTGTCCCGGATGCACATCCATTTTGACCGGCTGCCCCGTTGGCGGGACCCCGTGAAGCTGTATACCTGGCACAAGGGTGCCGCCGGACTGTTCTATCTGCGGGATTTCCAGCTGACGGGGGAGGACGGCTCCCGGCTCGTATCGGCCACCAGCTCCTGGGTCATCATTGACGAGAGGACCCGCCGCCTGGTGCGTCCGGAGGACATGTCCCAGCTGCTGGGCGTGGACTACCGGGTGGACGACGCCCTGACGGAACCCGCCCCCAAACTCGCCCTGCCCAAGGGCCGGGAAGCGGAACCGGCGGGGGAGCACACCGTTTCCTATTCCGACGCCGACCTCATCGGCCATGCCAACAATGCCTGCTACATGCTGTGGGCCATGGACTGCCTGCCCCTGGAGGCCACCCTGCACAAGCAGGTGAAAGACGCCTGCATCAACTTCAACAAGGAAACCACGCCCGGGGCCGTAGTACAGCTGTTCCGCCTGCAGGAGTGCGAAAATGTCTGGTATGTAGAGGGCCGCGTGGAAGGCAAACCCCATTTCATTGTGAGACTGGAGCTATGATGGACCTTGTATATCCGGCCAGTCCCGCCCCTGTCTATCCCCGCCCTTCCGTGGACCGTCCCGGCCCCCCGGCGGTGGGCTGCGAGGAAATGCTGCCCCTGCTGGAGCCCAGCGGCCTGGTTTACGGCCAGGCCACCCGCGCCTACTGCCACGGCGGCGCCCGGGTGCTGCATCCGGTGGTGCACCTGCATATCATGGACCGGGAAGGGATGCTGTACCTGCAGAAGCGCTCCCCGGAGAAGGACCTCCTGCCCGGCTGCTGGGATACGGCGGTGGGCGGTCACGTCACCTACGGGGAACAGGTGCTGGAAGCCCTGTTCCGCGAAGCCGGGGAAGAACTGGGCCTGCAGGCTTTCAACCCCGTGTCCCTGGGAACCCACATTTGGGAAACCGCGCGGGAACGGGAGTTTATCTTCCTCTTCGCCATGGTGGGCCATCCCGGGCTGGACCCCAGCAATGCCGAGGTGTCGGAGGGCCGCTGGTGGAGCCCGGAAGAGCTGGCATCGGCCTGGGGCAAGGGCATCCTCACGCCCAATTTCGAGTGGGAATATGCGGCTGTCCACCCGCGTCTGACGGCCCTTTTGTAGTATGGCGGGAGATATAGACAAATTCGTTCACGATCAGCTGTCGGTGTGGCCGGCGGTGGCGGCCAAGTACCGCGCCCTCAAGCTGGCCAACACCCGTACGCTGCCCTTCGGCGGCATCCTGGTCACCCTGCAGTCCAATCCCGGACGGCTTCCCATCTTCGACCATGGCTGCCCGCTGTGCGAAGAGAATTACATGGAGCACCAGCACACCCTCCCCTTCGAGGGGCGGAAAGGCCGGAAGTACAACATCCTGGTGAACCGGGCGCCCATTTTCCCCAACCATCTGGTCATTACGCGGGATGTGCATGCCCCCCAGACCATCTGGCACCGTTTTCCGGACATGCTGGACCTGAGCGCCGCGCTGGAAGGCTATATTGTCTTCTACAACAGCCCCAAGAGCGGCACCACCGTCCCCGGCCATGCCCATTTCCAGGCCTGCCCCAAGGGATACATCCCCCTGGAACGGGCGGCGGAACGCCTGCTGCATACCCTCTCCTGCGGGGAAGGTGCGGTCCCGGAGGCCTTGCAGGGAGACCTGTCGTTCGTGACCTCCGTGCGGGATGCCCAGTTGTTCCACTACAAGCATTTCACCCGGGGCCTGTTCATGCTCCGTTCCCGGACGGCCAAGTCCATGGCCAAGCTGTTCTACCGCCTGCTGGACTGCGGCACCCTGGTGGGAGAGGAGACGGAACCCCGCTTCAACGCCTTCACCTGGTGCAGCGAGGGCGAATACCGGGCTCTGGTGGCCATGCGGGGAAGCGACCTGCCCCGCCACTACACGGCCCGGGGAGCCGAGAATTTCTCCATCCGTCCCGGTGCGGCCGAGATGGCCGGCTTCGTGGTGGTGCCCCAGGTAAAGGACTTCGACCGTCTGGACGCGCGCGTGCTGGGGGAAATCCTGGACGACGTCTCCATCTCGGCGGCCCAGGAAGAACGCCTGCTGTGGCGTCTGGTGCGCACCCAGCCCAAAATTGAAGTGGGCATCCTGTCGGCGCCGGAAATCACCTTCGAAATCATTTCCGACGGTGCAGGTCCCCAGAAGGTGTCTTACCGGGAGGGGAAGATAGACTACAACGGCATGCTCTACGACGAGCTGGCGTTCGAGGCCCCCACCATCTCCACCCTCTTTGCCGAGCCGGCCTTCATCCTGCACGACGTCACCATCGGCATCGGCTTCCATTGGGAACGCAAACAGGACGAACGCTTTGCGGGTACGCTCAAGTTCCTGGTGGACGGGGGCCGGGTGCAGGCGGTGAACGTCATCGGCGTGGAGGATTATCTGCTCAGCGTCATTGCCTCGGAGATGAAGGCCACCGCCTCGCCGGAGTTCCTGAAGGCGCATGCCGTCATTTCCCGTTCCTGGGTGATGGCCCAAATCCGGCAGCGCCAGGCCGGAAAACCGGTCCGGACCGGCCCTGCCTTCCGGGAAATGCCCTCGCTGGTCACCTGGCTGGAGCAGCAGCGCTCTCTGCAGCCCGGGGCGCCGGAAGGGGAAGTCCGGGAAATCCGCCGCTGGTTCAACCACGAAGACCACCGCCGTTTTGACGTCTGTGCCGATGACCACTGCCAGCGGTACCAGGGTCTTACCTGTGCGGTGGGGGAGGCCGTCCGGGAAGCCATCGACGAGACCTGGGGGCAGGTGCTGCGCTATGGAGAGGAGCTGGTGGATGCCCGCTTCCACAAATGCTGCGGCGGAAAGACGGAGCGTTTCAGCGCCGCCTGGGAAGATGTGGACTTCCCGTACCTCACCGTGCACGAAGACCCGTGGTGCGACACCCGGGATCCGGTCGTCCTGGGGCAGGTGCTCAACGACTACGACCTTCAAACCAAGGACTTCCATCACTGGGAAGTCCGTTACGGGGTAGAGGAGCTCTCGGCCCTGTTTGCCCGGCGCTCCGGAGTGGACGTGGGGCTCATCACCGCCCTGGAACCGCTGGAACGGGGCGGGTCCGGACGGATTACCCGCCTTCGGGTCTGCGGTACCCGGGGTTCGGTTGTCATTGGGAAGGAGCTCATAATCAGGAGATTCCTATCTTCCAGCCACCTTTATAGCTCCTGGTTCGACGTCTCCTTCGAGGGGGCCGAGGTGGTGCTCCGCGGGCATGGCTGGGGACATGGCGTGGGCCTGTGCCAGATTGGCGCCGCCGTCATGGCCGCTTCCGGCAAGTCCTACCGGGAAATCCTTTCGTTCTATTATCCCGGTACCACCCTATGAAATCCCGTTCTCCCTGGCTTTGGGTTCCCACCCTGTATTTCGCGGAAGGGATTCCCTACTTTGTGGTGAACAACATCTCCGTCATCCTGTTCAAGAAAATGGGGATGGGGAATGCCGACATGGCCCTGTACA
>FLNY01002440.1_pt1 | contig 54041 bp, 32 predicted proteins | sample 1140381 | NCBI WGS metagenome assembly FLNY01 (sample SAMEA3878172, study PRJEB12797) | bioreactor metagenome | biome: Moose rumen | place: Sweden | collected 2011-10
TAGGTGTCGTAATTCCCGCGCACGATACCGTCATTGTTCAGATAACCCAGGGAAATGTAGTAATTTCCCTTGTCGTTTCCGCCGCTGAACCGGAGGGAATGGTTCTGCATGACGCTGGGCTCGAAGGTGACGTCCAGCCAGTCGGTATTGGTCTTCCCGTCCCAGGCGGCGTCAATCATACCCTGGGTGAGGATTCCGCCGTCCAGCATATATTCGATGTATTCCTGGGCGCTGAGGACCTGCGGCTTCTGGGACAGGCTCTGGAGCGTGTACTGGAAATCATAGGCGATATGGCCGTTCCCCTTGCTACCTTTCTTGGTGGTGATGAGCACTACGCCGTTACCGGCTTCGGCACCGTAGATGGCGGCCGATGCCGCATCTTTGAGAACCTCCATTGACTCGATGTCGTTGGGGCTGATGGTCTCGATGCTGCTCAGGCGGACACCGTCCACGACATAGAGCGGCTCGGTGGAGGCATTGGAGGAAATACCGCGGATGCGGATACTGCCCGTTGCACCCGGATCGGCACCGGTGGAGACGAACTGGACACCGGCCGTCTTACCCTGCAGGCCTTCCTGGAGGGTAGTAATGGTGCGGTTCTCCAGATCTTCAGACTTCACCGAAGAGATGGCTCCGGTGAGGGAGCTCTTCTTCTGGACGCCGTAACCGATGACCACGGTCTCCTCCAGCATCTGGTTGTCTTCCTTGAGGACGATGGAGAGATCCGGTCCCTCCGCAATGCTAACGGTCACATAGCCGATACAGGAGATTTCAAGTTGTGCGCCGCGTTTGACGGGCAGTTCGAACTTTCCATCCATATCAGTGACAACACCGTTGGTGGTGCCGACTTCTATGACGGAGGCGCCGATGACAGGAAGGCCGGCCTCATCAACGACGATACCGCTGGCCTTGAAGCCATCCGGACGATGGTCTCCCCTTTGTGCTCCCACAGCGAAGGGAACCAGGAGAAGAATGGTTGCAAGCAGCAACCTGAATAAATTGTTCTTAAACATAAGTTGGTTTTTAGTTATATGGTATTATTTGCAAATACTGTCAATCCAGTCAAATTGCTCTTTCGTGTCATAATCGCCGCCGTGGGGCTGGTCCCAGGTGAGGCGGATGACGGTGTCGAATCCGTTGTTCTGCAGGCAGGTTCCCAGCAGGATGGGGATGGCCGGGGACGTGTCGCTGTCCTTGGTTCCATGGCAGATGCGCCAGTGGGGAGAAGTGACGGCGGCCCCGTCCGGGATATAGTTCATCGGATTCATCATGTGCACCAGGTGCGGATCGGCCAGCGTGCTGCCTTCTACCTGGGAGTGCTCAAAGGAGAACTGCGTGAAATGCTGTTTTTCAATGGTTTCTGTGCCGAACTCATTGTTTTCTGCAGCCGAGAGATCCAGCGCATCAAAGGCAACGGGGGCTTTCTTCCGGCCGGCAAACTGCACGTACTTGTCGAAATAGATTTCCCCAGCCTTGCCGTCTTTTACTTCCACCCAGTCATAAGCCGAGAGGTCGGCTCCCTTGTCCAACTGCTCCTGGGCTGCTTCCCGCAGGAAATGGCAGACCCAACCCAGGAAACTGCCCGTACCATCGGCTCCAAGATAGAGCGTCTCGCCTCGAAGGCTCTTGAACGACAGGCTGTTGACGTATGGAGCGAACTGGGCCTTCAACTCATCGGAGATGGCCTTCATTTCCGGGGCCAGCGCGCCGTAGGTCCACTCGTAAGCGGCATCGGCATGCTCCAGGTTGGTGATGGGGCAATAGGCCTGCGTGGCAAAAATGTCATCCGTCGCAGGGGCTGCGCCCAATGCTGTCAGATAGGGTTCATAGTCGGGATGATTCCCCGTTGCGCCTAAAAGAGAAGAAAGAGCGCCGCCGGCCGATGTCCCGTCAGAGATAATCTTGGAAGCATTACCGGGCATGGCCTTGTCGTTGAATTTCAGGTAACGGACCGCGGCCTTGAGGTCGATGAGGGCGGCCGGAGCACGGCCATTGTCATTGAGGCGTCCGCGGGCTGCCGGGCATGCCACAACGTAACCGCGCAGCATCGCGGCAAGAGGCATGAACGGATGGGAGGGCTCGTCATTGATTTCGGAAGGAATGAGCGACTCGTCTTCCGGCTCGCTGCCGGGACCGCCCATGGGGCCCGAAGGACCGCCTCCATTACCGGGACCGCCCATCTCGGGCCGGCCGCCAGGGCCGCCGCCGGGGCCTCCGGGGCCTCCAGGGCCTCCAGGGCCTCCAGGGCCACCTCCGGGACGGGGTCCTCTTTTACGCACGGCGCTCGCGAGCGTGCTGGCCTTGGCCGGGGTATATCCCGCAATCTTGTGGTACAGGAAAATGGGCGCGGTCTGCGCGGTGTAGCCATTTACGCTCTCACCCTTGAAGTACTCGGCGGGAATGTAAAGATTCATTTTCTGATATACCGAATCCACGGGAGAGGCTACATAGTAAATGTCCTGATAATAGCGGAAACTGATGTCGGATCCGTTATATTTCAGCGTGACATCCTGGTAGGCAGCCTTCGTGAAATCCAGTCCGGGGGTTGCCGCCTTGCATCCGGTGGCGGAGGCAAGGACAAGCATCATGGCAAGGAATGTAGTTGCTTTCATAGGATTATCGGAATAGTTGTGAAGCGAATTGAATCAGGTAGTTTCTCCAGTTGTTGTAGGTATGGGCGCCCCCGGTGGGATAGAAGGTGTACTTGATTCCCACCTGGTCCAGAATGGCCCGGAAGGGGATGTTGGTCTGCCACTGCATGTCATGGTTTCCCACGCCAATCCAGTAAAGGGCCACACCGTCCTGTGCCTGCTGGCGGAGGGAGGCGATGATCTGGTCATCGTACTTGGCCTCGGGGAAGTGGTTGCCGGGCTCAAGGGCCGGAGAGAACAGGCCTACATAGTCGAAGGTGTTGCGGTTCAGGCGGCTCACGTTCATGGCGTTGCGGCCTCCCATGGACACGCCGCAGACGGCGCGGCCCTGCTTGTCGGCCACGGTGCGGTATTCCTTGTCAATGAAGGAGATCACCTCGCCGAAGTAGCGCTCGTTCTCGTAATAGTCGAAATTCTCCTTTCCCCGGCGGCGGCTCTGCACATCGTTCATGGCCGGCTGGACGGAGCTGTCGTAATTCATCAGGGAGAAGGCGGCCTTATCCCAAGGGTTGATGTTGGGGACAACCACAATCATGGGCTTGCAGCGACCCTGGGCGATGAGGTTATCCATAATCTCCACCACACGGCCCTGGGTTATCCAGGCGGTCTCGTCCTCGGATGCGCCGTGGAAGACATACAATACCGGATAGCGGTCTGTGCCTTCCTCGTAACCGGCGGGCGTGTACACGAAGGTCCGTTTGTCAAAACCGGCGTGGTCGCTATGGTACCAGCGGGCTTGCAACGTTCCGTGCGGGACATCCTGCGTGATGTAGTTGGCGCTTTCTCCGCTGTTGATGATGAAGTAGTTTACGTTGTTGGTCTTGTTTTCGCGAAGTACGTAGAGGTTATTGGGATCTATGGTGGAGACGCCGTTGGCGATGAAGGAGTACTTGTAAAGGTCCGGAGCGAGTTTGCCGGTAGTGTACTCCCACCAACCTTCAATGGCTTTGGACATTTTTACGGGAGCAAAGACCTCGCGGTCGCCCCAGCGCTCATCGTGGGTAACTGTCATGGGAAGGCAGTCTCCGCTCAGGAGGACTTCCTTTACGGATGCCGGCGCCTGGTAGCGAATGGTTACCGTTCCGTTCGCATTGATGGTGAGTGGCTTCACCTGAGGCCCTCTTCCCCGCACCCCCGCCGGGGCCGGACGGCGCTGTGCGAACAGCCAGTCTCCTATAGCATCGCTGTCATAGGCCTTGCGCCAGGTGTAAGCCCGGCAGTTGAGTGCGGTCTGCTCTATGCCCGCAGGGACAATCTCACTGGCTTTGGATTTCCAATAAACAATATGGTCACCCTCTCCTCCAAGTTTTTCCAGACAGCTTTCGATGGCGGAAACGCCTTCGGTGTCGCCTTCCGTTGCAACGAACAGCAGGTTCTCATTCTTCAGCGTCTCATAGGATTTGGCCTCATTCCAGGCTCCGGACAGGCAGACGGCCCCGGCAAAGGTGGAAGGATACTGCTCCTGAAGGGCCATGGCGGCACCACCGCTGACACCCTGACCAATCAGGTACAGGCGGTCAGAGTCGATATTGAATTCCGCGCAAACCTTATCGATCAGATTGACGGTCACATCCAGGCTGGCTTCGTGAAGGTCGCTGGCAGTGAGGAACGTCCTGTGATAAATGGGGACAAGGACGAAGCAGGGATTCTTCGCCTGCCACTGCGGCGTGGCCCAGACGGCGGCCCCGAGGCCCGTCGTCAGAGGCTCATCGTGACGGTTCCAGCAGGCGTATTCGTCGTGCAGGTACACCACCATCGGATAAGCCTTGTCCTCATCGTAATCATAGGGCACGAAGAGGTCGAATTTCATGGTGCTGCCGCTCTTGTCATCATGAAAATCCGGTTTGGCAAAACCGTCTATCACGAGGGAAATGTTTTTCTCATTGTCCACCCACTGGTTGTCCGCGGCCAGAAGGCCTCCCGATACGGCTTTGATGGGGGCCGCCTGCCTGACGGCTATCGCGAAGCCCTGGCCGCCGTGGCGGTTGGAAAGCATAATGGAGGGATGTGCCGGAGGGTTTCCCCGGAAAGAGACATCGGCCTTGAAATCGGCGGGCTTGTCCTCCTGTTTCCGCTGCGGAGGGCGGCGTCCGGCCCGGCCTGCTTCCAACATCCGGCGTTCCGGCGTTTGTTCTGATACAGGAAGCCATTCGTCTGTGGCAAATTCCACGATGACAAAGCTTCCGTTTACACCCTTATCGGCCATGGAGGCCTCTGTGTTGGCATAAATGCGGGTGACTTTCCCGCTGGCATAAAGCGTATTTCCGGTAACGTCAATGTCGAAATCCGACGCACGCAGTTTCTTGCTCACGACCGGCTCGCTCATTTCAATGGCTACGGCCTTCAGTTTCAGTCCGTCGCCGTACACCGCTCCGATACCCGTTACACCCACGATATTTCCCGAAGAAAGCGGGTGGGCCGGCACTTCCTGTTTCTGCTGCTCTCCCGGCCCCTGCGCTTGCAGGGCAGGGGCAGAGACAGCAACCAAACCAAATACCAACCAATACAATAAGTTCTTTTTCATAAGGACATCCTTTTACTTGGATTGACGGAAAAGCCAGTCACGTACGCCCTCGATGGTATATGTGAGACGCCAGGTCTGGAGATGCTCCATGCCGTCTATGTGGTCGTCATCGGGGAAGACGGTATACTGGGGGAAATGGACGAAGCGGATGTCGGCCCCTTCGGCATCGATGGCTTTGCACAGAGTGTCAAACTCCTCCGGGGTGCTGCGCCCGTTCCATACGGCTTCGCTCACTTTCACACCCAGTTTACGGAGTTCGGCGGTGATGCCGGTCATGCTGGGAAGGGCTCCTTTGTCGCCTTCTCCGCACATCATCCACATCTTTTGATGGACAAAGCGCGCAACGCGGGAATTGTCCCACTTGCCGGCCATCAGGAGTGAAGCGGCAAAGAGGTCGGGGTATTTGTTGTCGATGGCGAAAGACAGCATGCAGCCGCCGCTCTGGCCGGTAGTGTACAGGCGGTCGGTGTCTATGGAGTATTGCCCGCACAGATAGTCAATCAAACCCACAGTAGCGTCCAGATAGTCGTTGGTTACCCAGTTGTCGCTCATAATCTGCTGAGTATAATCTGGAGCCAGGACAAAGGAAGGGTGCTTGGCCTGTTCCTCTGGAGACGCCCAGATGGTGGCGCCGATGCCCTGGGTGAGGGTGCGGGTCGTCTCTTTTCCGGTTACCGTGGCATCCGGCATGAAGAGCACCATGGGATACTTTCTGGCAGGATCATAGTCCTTGGGGATAAATAAATTATAGGCCAGGGGAATCCCCGTCATCTCGTCTTTGTACTCCAATTGGACAAAGTCATCCACAATGAGGTTGACAGTCTTGTCACTCACAAGCACTTCCCCGGAAGGAAGCGTAACCTCGGCCTTGAAGTCGTCAATCCGGGTAATGCCCTTGTAGGAGCCAAGAATCTCGTCCCGCTGGGGCATGGTTTTGGACACGCCGCCCTGGGGACGCTCTCCACGCTGCATCTGCCCCACTTTGTCTCCGCCTTGAGGGCCCTCGGGACGTTGTCCGCCGGAAGGACCGCCGCCGAAAGAGGGCAGGTAATGGTAGGTTTTCACCAGTTCCAGAACCACCTGCTCGCCTTTTGCATGCACGCTTGCAATCTCGCGGTCTTCATAGACGGGTTCAGTCAAGGCATCGCGGCCCTTCTGCCGCATTTCTGGAGGAACAATTTCACGGACCCGGAAGGAGGAGGCCTTCAGCTTCTTACCTTCCATTTTCCGGTCGCAGAGCAAAATCACGGATGTTACCTGCTGGCCGTCGCCGAACACTTCAGTGACAGCCGTAACCTGTTTCACGGGGATGTTTTTGGCCGCAAAAGCAGACAGCCCTCCCAGCATCAAGCAGGCAGTCAGGAGAAAGAATTTTTTGTGCATACGATTTTTCTTTAGTGTTACTCCCGCAAAAATAGCCAACAAGGAGACCGCTCTCTTGCGCGTCTCCTTTTTCGGTTTGTCCGGGGGCTTGCCCTTATTCGTAATTTTTTGTCAAAATCCTTAAATCCGCCTTCCATGACACTCCGTGCCGCTTTTTTTTGTATCTTTGCTTTGATGACACTGAAAAAACTATCTAACCTTCTGAGCGGAATGATGCTTGTGGCGGCCTGTTCCTATCAGGACGGAACTCCCGCAGAGACGGCCATTCCCCCCGTCTCCGAAACCCTCTCCTCCACCTTGTCCCACCCCAGGGTGACGGCCATAGCAGAAGATAGCTTTGGCCATATCTGGGTGGGAACGGCCCATGGTCTGAACAAGGACCTGGGCTACGGATACCGCTCCTATTTTGCCGGGGAAGACACGCTCTCCCTGCACAACAACCACATTGCATCACTCTTTTGCGACAGCAGAAAGCGGCTTTGGGTCCTTACGCTGGACGGAGGTATTTATCAGTATACCAATCAGGATGCTTTCGCCTCCGTTCCCATGGACTTTCACGGCATCTCCCGTCCAGAGCTCATTGAACTCCCGCAGGGGACGATTCTCTGTAATACGGGGCGGATTATCTTCCGTTTTGACGAGGAAACCCGCCGCATGCGGCAAGTCATTCACAATACCGAGCCCACTATCGGATGTTTCCCTGACCCTTCAGGGGCTCTGCTTGTAGTCTATTCCCACAAACTCCGCCGTTACGATACCGACCGGTTTTCGCTGATGGAGGAAAAGCAGCTGCCACATGAAGTCAATAATGCCAAAATGGCACCGGACGGCAGCCTCTGGCTGTCCGGATTCGGTCATCTGATGTGTTATGACCCACACGCCGGGCTATTTTCGGACGTCCCCGGCCTCCTGAATGACGAGATTGGCAAAGGACGTTTGCTGGACATTATCAGCGGCGGGGACGACGGAACCCTTCTGTTCAACACGCGGAATGCGCTGGTCCGATACAGCCCCCAATCAGGCTGTACTTCCCTTTCAGACAATCCCAAGTCCCCTTATTACCTGGCCAATTACGACATTAACTGCCTGTTGACTGACAAAGGTGGCAATCTGTGGATGGGGCTGAACGGCGGAGGCGTGATACGGGTAAACCACGGCCGTACGCACGCCGGTCTTCATCCGCTTCTGGACCATTTCAGCGGGATGTCCGTATCGGCCCTGGAGTATGCAGACAGCTCGCTTCTGATTACGGCGGGGAAAAGCAGGCAATTCCTTTACTCCCTGGCCTCCGGAAAGCTACTGGAACTGCCTCCCGCTCAGTCACAACGGCCATCTGCCGCTCCGTGGATGGGATACGGAAAGGACCTCCGCATTATGCTTTCCGATGGAGGGGAGGTGGTCACGGGATATGACAAAGACCTTCGCATAATCGGCCCCCGGGGAGAGGTCTCCATCCCATTAGGACAGCTGACATCGGCCCTAGGCTCCTTGCACTTTGTCCCGGAAGTGTTGTTTGAAGACAGCCGGGGTGCCCTATGGATCGGAACGCAAAGTGACGGGGTGCTTTTCATTCCGGAGGGCTATGCCTCCGTGCAAAAAATACAGCGGATCAGCTGCGAAGAAATATCCAGCATACTGGAAGATTTATCCGGACATATCTGGATTGGGACCCAGTATGGCCTTAACGAGCTTTCCCCCCAGGGTGAGCTTCTGGCCTCATTCACCACCGGGAACGGCATCTCCAGCAATGCCTTCACCGAAGGTGCCGCCTGCCGTCTGCCCGACGGAACCCTTCTTTTCGGAACGATGCAAGGCATTGTAGCAAGGTTCTTTTCAGAGGATCCCGTTCCGGAAAAGGTCCCGCTCCTTCTGGAAGATTTGAAAGTACAGAATCGTCTGGTGCAGCCGGGCGCCGGTGCTCCCATCGGGAAATCGATGAACTATGCACCGGCGGTTTCGCTTTCACACCGCCAGAACAGTTTCAGCATCAGTTATGCCGCTCTGGATTATGGCAAAGCCGCCAGGGCGAGTTTCGAGTACAAGCTGGAAGGGCTTGACTCTTTCTGGGTAGAGGCCGGCGACTCCCACGAGGCTTTCTATTCCAACGTGCCGGCCGGGCAATACACCTTTATGGTCCGTCTAACCCAGGCAGACCATACGCCCGTTTCGGAAACCGTTTCCGTACCGATACGGGTCCGCCCCGCACCATGGGCCGCCTGGTGGGCAAGACTGCTTTATTTCCTGGCCGTGGCGGCCCTTCTTTCGGGTATTGTCTATACCTGGCTGCGGCACCTCCGCCGACAGGAGGAAGCCCGGCGCATTGCGCAGGAAAAGGAGCAGGAGCGGCGCATGGGCGAAATCAACAAGCAGTACTTCGCCAATGTAGCCCATCAGCTCCGGACACCGCTTACTATGATTTCGGGCCCCATCGGTTCGCTCTATGAGTCCGACAGCATCAAGGGAAACAGCAAGACGCTCCTGGGAATTGTCCGTCACAATACCGACCGGATGCTGCATCTGGTGAACCAGATTATGGATTTCAATGCGCTGGAGACCGATGCGCTGGCCCTGAAAGTCCGTCGGGTGGATATCTGCCCCATCCTCCGCAATACGCTGGACATCTATCAGGTCAATGCGGAAGAAAAAGGTATCCATTTCCTGTCCGACGGCATGGAGGGAAATGCGTTTGTGTGGGCCGATGCAGACAAAATCGTGAACATCCTGGACAACCTCCTGTCCAATGCCTTCAAGTTTGCGCCTGCCGGAGGTTTTATTTCCGTCTCCTTCTCCGACATGGACGGGAAGGCCGTCCTGAAGGTTTCCAACAACGGACCGGCCATCCCGGAAAACAAACTGGAGAGAATCTTTGAGCGCTACTACCAGATTGACGGGGCTACCCGGCATGGACGCTATAACTGGGGATCCGGCGTGGGCTTGTACTATGCCAGGAGACTGGCCCAGCTGCACCATGGGACCTTAAGCTGCGTCAACGCGGAAGACGGCAGCGGCGTTTGCTTCACCCTGTCTTTCCCGTCCGGAAAAGAGCACTATAAACCGGAAGAAACAGACCGCGGCCCTGCGCCACAGACCATCAGCAATGACCGTATGGTCACGAAGCCTGTTCCCGTTCCAGATGGCGATCCTGCTGGAGTCAGGCCTTTTGTCCTTGTCGTTGATGACGATTCCGACATCACCTTTTATCTCCGGACATTGTTGTCCCCGTCCTATCAGGTCAGTTGCTGTTACGATGTGGAATCGGCAGAAAAACAACTCTCCCGGAGGGTTCCCGACATCATCTTGAGCGACATCATGATGAACGGCCGGACCGGTTATGACTTCTGCAACTTCCTGAAGGGGGATTTGCAATACTGCCACATCCCGGTCGTCCTCCTTACGGCAAAAGACAGTGTCCGGGACCAGATTGACGGGATGAAAGCCGGGGCGGACGCCTATGTGACCAAGCCCTTCAATGCCGAGTACCTGCTTTCGCTGATAGACAATCTTTTGAAGGGCCGCCAGCTGCTTCGCAAGGCCCTCACGGAAAATGCCGGACTTGAGATTCCTTCCGACGATGCCCTGTCTCCCCAGGACAAATCGTTCCTGAAAGACTTGTATGCCCTGATGGAAGCCGAATTGTCCAATTCCGAATTCAATATCGGGGATATCGTGGACAAACTCCATATCTCCCATTCGAAGTTCCTTTACAAGGTGAAGGGACTCACGGGTGTAACCCCGTCGGAGCTCTTCAAGAATTACAAACTGAACAAGGCTGCCGCCATGCTCCGGGAAGGGAACCATAATGTTTCTGAAGTGGCAGACCTGACAGGTTTCAGTTCCCTTGCCCATTTCTCCAAAGTCTTCAAGAAGAAGTTTGGCGTTTCTCCGTCAGAATTCAAATAAAAACGCTCTTGGTGGGTGACTTCTCCGCTACTATACTATGAAACACCGTCTCAGAATAAAAGGCTCATTGGTGGCAAAATGTCCCCAATGAGCCTGACGTGGAGAAAAAACACAACTATTAACCTATTCCACTATTTCCAATCGGTATATTGGGCTTGGGAGTCGGTCCAGCCGGCATTCTGGGTAAGGACACCTGCCGAGAGGCTCACCTCCGAGGCGGGGAACGGACGGAAGCCCCAAGTGGCGTTGTAGCGGGCTTCGTAGCCGGCTCCCTGGTCCTTCATCACAATCCAGCCTCCACCCGCATTCCGGATGGGCTGGCCCAGCTGGGTCTTAAGGGCGGCCAGGCAGTAAGCCTTGCCGTAGCGGCGCATATCGTTCCAGCGGATGCCCTCGAAAGCCAGCTCGTGCTGACGCTCCTTCCGGATGGCGTCCACGCTGTAGGCCTTGTCGGGGAGGCCCACACGGGCACGCACCGCGTTCATGCCGCTCTTCCCATTATAGATGGCCTTGCCGTCCGTGAGCTCGGAGTGCATGAGCAGCACATCGGCAAAGCGGATAATCTGCACGTTCTGCGGAGAATGGCCACGGCCCAGGTCGCTGCCCGCGCCGCCGTACTCCGGAACCGAAGAGAACTCGTAGTAGAACGACCCGTTCACGATGGCGCCCCAAGCCTGGTACTTCTTCTGCCACAGGCCCGTTTCCTCCATCTGGTTGTCGTTGCCCCAGGAGTAGGCCGACGGATCGGCCATCTCCTCATTGATGTTGTAGATGGACGCAGCCTTCCGGATGTCGCCCGGCTCGTCAATGTCCCACTGCTCCCAAACGTAGGGATTTACGGTGGCCATGCCGTAGCCCCGGCTGAACGGGAACGCATTCACCGTATAGTTGCTGCGCTTGCGCACACCCAGGTACTGGTCGAACTTGTTCCGGTTGCGGGACGACTCGGCCACGTTGGAGTAGCAGATGCTGAACATCTCTTCCGGGTTCACATCGTCCTGGAACCAGGTGCCCGGGATGTCCTTGGCATAGGCATAGTCGGCCTTGGTGACGCTGTTCATGTACGGCCACTGGAGACGGAAGTCGCTCACCAGGCTGTGGCCGCTGTTGGCAATGCAGTCTTCCAGCTTGGACACCACATAGTCCTTGCCCACCGTTTCGCCAGAAAGCTGGTTGGACTCGAAATCAATGAGCGGCAGCGTGGTGATGGACTTGCCTTCCTTGTCGCTGTAGAAGCCCGTGTAGAACAGGTACACCCGTGCCAGCAGCGCCTCGGCGTCCCACTTGGTGGCGTGGCGCAGGCCGGAAACACACTCGTTCCACTTCTTGTTGGGCATCATTTCGATGGCTTTCTTGAGGCCCGCGGCAATGTTGCCATAAATCTCCTCGATGGCGCCCGGAGCCGGATAGGTAGCCGCATCGGACACGGAATTGGGCACCGTGGCCACCAGCGGAATCTCCCCGAACTGCTGCGTTAGGTCGAACAGGAAGTAGGAACGGAGAAAGTAAGACTCGCCCAGCAGCTGGTTGCGCATCTCTTCGTTCTCCACCTTGTCCAGGTTGGCGATAGCCATGTTGGCCCGGGTGATGCCGGAGTAATAAGGCGTCCAGAAATCCAGCTGGGCGTTGGGTTCGAAGTAAAGGATATGGTCGTAGGCCTGAATCTCATAGTCGTCCTGGCCGCCACCGCCGAAACATTCGTCGGACATGGTCAGGTTGGCAATGAAAGAGTGGGCGCTGGGTTCGTAGGAAGCCTGGTTCAGGGCGGCATAGATGCCCGTCACCAGTTGCATGGCATCCTGCTCGGAGGCAGGGTAGTTACTGGTGTTGCTCTCTGTGTAGCTGACGGTGTCCAGGAATTTCTCGCAGGAAGCGAAGACAAGGGATGCCAGCACAAGGGCGGGAAGATATTTGACGATAGTTTTCATGGCGCACTAGAATTGAATGTTCACACCCACAAGGAAAGTACGGGCGCTGGGATAGTAACCCAGGTCGATACCGGATACCCAGTCCTCGTCGAAGCCATAACCGATTTCCGGATCCATGCCGGAGTACTTGGTGATGGTAAGGAGATTCTGGGCCGACACATACAGGCGGGCCTTGCTGATCCAGGAATTCTTGACCAGGCGGCTGAAGTCGTAACCCAGCGTGACGTTGGAAATCTTGAAGAAGTCACCGTCTTCGATATAGATATCGGAGATGTTGGACCAGTTGCGGTCCGAGCAGGTGGTCCAGAGGGGCAGGCGGTTGGACGTGCCGTCGCCGCTCCAGCAGTTCAGCAAGTCGCGGGTGTAGCTGTCCGTGGGACGGTCGAAGAAGGAACGGTAGGAACGGGCTATCTGCTGGCCGAAAGCACCGTAGCCGGTGATGTTCAGGTCGAAGCCCTTCCAGGCCATCCACAGGTTCACTCCGGCGGTGAAGTCCGGGTGCGGGTCGCCTATCATGGTACGGTCCTCGTCGGTGATGGCGCCGTCGCCGTCGGTATCTACCCAAATGAGGTCGCCGGGCTTGGCGTCGTCATACTTGGCGGCGGTAGCGGCCACCTGGGCGGCATTCTGGAACACGCCGGCGGTCTTGTAGCCGTAGAAATAGCCGATGGGATAGCCCACCTGGGCGCGGTACATCTCCGAGGTGCCCTGGCTCAGAACGTCGTCCTCGCCGTGGATAATACCCTCGGCGTTGGCAATACGGGTAACGATGTTCTTGTTGTAGGCACCGTTCAGCTTGATTCCGTATGTGAATTCGCCGGTGTGCTTGCCATAGTCGACGGACAGCTCCACGCCGGAGTTGCGCACGTCACCGCCGTTCACATACGGGGCGCTGAAGCCGTACACGGCCGCAATGGGGGCATCCACCAGCCAGTCCTTGGTGTTCTTCACGTAGGCATCCACCGTGAGGCCCAGGCTGGAATTGAAGAAACGGGCGTCCAGGCCGATGTTGGTCTGCTCGGATGTCTCCCAGCTCACGTCCGGGTTGGCCAGGACGCCGGGCACGGCGCCGGTGGACATGGAAGCCTTGTTGGCAAAGTAGTAACCTGCGCTGCTGGAAAGCTTGATGGTGGACAGGTACTGGAAATTGGATATGCTGGCATTACCGTTCTGGCCCCAGCTGGCGCGCAGTTTCAGGAAGCTTAGCCAATTCTGCGTATCCTCCATCCAAGGTTCGTTGGAGAGAATCCAACCGGCCGAGAAGGAAGGGAAGATGCCCCAGCGGTGACCGCGGGCGAAGTTGGAGGAACCGTCGGCGCGGACCGTGGCCGAAAACAGGTAGGTGTCTTTGATGCTGTAATTCACACGGCCGAAGAAGGATGCCAGGGAACCCTGCGTGGAGGGAGCACCGGAAGCCGAAATCTGGCTGAGCAGCGCCGGCTTGGTGTTGGAAATCCAGGCACGTTCGAAGTCATTGGGGAAGATGCTGTTCCAGGCGGTGGCCGACAGGCTCTCGCCCAGGCCCCACTTCTCTATGGACTGGCCCAGCACCACGTCGAACACATGGGCCGAATTGATGTCGAAGTGATAGGAAGCCGTGTTTTCCCAGGTGAACCGCTGCCCCAGCTTCATGCTCTGGGAAACCCGGTCGTTGTCGTTGTACTGGGAAGTGTTCAGGTGATAGATCATCCGGTAGCTGCGGTTGGCCGATCCGGACATCCGGTAACCGAACTGGCTCTTGAAGCGCAGGTTCCTGATGGGCTGCAGCTCGGCATACACGCTGGCGTGCAGGGCATAGAATTTCTGCAGGTTGCGGCCGCGGTAGAAGTAGTCCACGCCGATGGGGTGCTTGGCGTCGTTGAAGAAGGTCCAGCCTTCGGCATCGCGCACTTCCTCGTCGTAGAAGCCGGTGATGTTCCCCTGGGCGTCCGTAGCATACACGGGCAGGAGCGGATTGGCGCCGATGGCATCGTGCAGCGAGCTGTCGTAGATGTCGCCCTCGGCAATGCCGCTGTTCTGGCCGTAGCTGAAGTTCAGGGTCTCGCCCACCTTCAGGATTTCCAGGTTGTTGCGGCGCATGACCACATTGTCGGAGTTCATGCGGAAGGTGTAGCGGCGGTATTGGGCGTTCATGGGTTCAATTTTGTTGTAACCCAGAATACCGTCCTGGGCGGTGTAGGAAAGGCCCATGGAGAAGTGCTGGTCGGCCGATCCGCCGGCGACATTCACGGAGTGGTTCTGGGTCATGGCGCCCTTGTTGTACATTTCCTCCACCCAGTTGGTCCCCTTCCAGGAACCGTTCACAACCGACTGGTACAGCTGGGCCGGCAGCTTGGCCGAGAAGTCCACGGCTTCCAGGCCGCTGTTGGTGCGGGCCAGGTTGTAGAGCTGCATGTACTCCTTGGCGTCCACCAGATCCGGCATCTTGGCCAGGTACTGGGCGCCGTAATAACCGTCGTAGGAGACGATGACGCGGCCTTCCTTGCCCTGTTTGGTGGTCACCAGCACCACACCGTTCGCCGCACGGGCGCCGTAGATGGCGGCCGAGGCCGCGTCCTTGAGCACGTCGATGGATTCGATGTCGTTGGGGTTCAGGACATTGATGTCTCCGCCGGCCACCCCGTCAATCACGTACAGGGGCTCGGAGTCGCCGATGGTGCCGATACCGCGGATGTTCACCTTGTAACCGCGTCCCGGCTGACCGGAATTCTGGGTGATGGTGACACCCGGGCTCTGGCTCTGCAGGGCGCCCAGGGCCGATGTGGTGCTGAGTTTGGAAAGGTCGTCCCCCTTCACCTGGATGGTGGCGCCGGTGAGGAGTTTCTTCTGCTGGACACCGTAACCGATGACCACAGACTCGGACAGTTGATCCAGGTCCGGATTCAGGACAACATCTACGACGGTGCGTCCGTTGACGGGAATCTCCACACCCACATAACCCAGGCTCTCTACGGAGAGGACGGCGTTGGAGGGCGCTTGCAGTTCGTACCTTCCGTCCGGGCCGGAAGTGGTCCATGTGGTAAGCCCTTTGGCCACCACCGTCGCGTACGGAACCGGTTCCCCATTGGAACCGTCCGTAATCTGTCCCGTTACCGTGGGGTTCTGGGCCGAAAGGTTCCAGGCCAGAGCCCCCGATAAAAGGAGCAGGAAGATTTTGAAGGTCTTCATAGTTTTAGATTGGTTAAAGAGAAGTTTGGAAGTTTAAGTAAAGGTTAAGTAAGCTCATTCCATAAGCGAACGGATTTTTTGTCCCAGTTCGGCATTGTCATATACCCCCACGAATTCCTGGCAGTGCGGCCCGTAGGCGAACACCGGCACCAGAATTCCGTTGTGTCCTTTGGTAGAGAAGTGCACTTTCACCGTGCGCTCCTCCAGGTTTCCGCCCAGCAGCGTAAGGCCGCCGGTGGCGTGGTCGGCCGTCACCACCACCAGGGTGTGCCCGTCCTTTTCGGCCCATTGCAGCACTTTGCCGATGGTGCGGTCGAAGTCGAACAGTTCCTCGGCCATGTAACCCACCTTCTGGCGGTGGCACCAGTCGTCTATGCTGGATCCCTCTATCATGAGGAAGAAACCTTTTTCGTTGTCCAGCAGCTCCAGGGCCTTGGTGGCGCAGTCTTCCAGCACGGGGCCGCGGTCCAGGGCGGGTTCCATCTCCAGCGGAGCGAACAGGCCCAGCACCCGGCCTTCATGCACCTGGTTCAGACGCTCGCGGCTCTCTACGAAGATGTATCCCTGGTCGGTCATTTCCTTTACCAGGTCCCGGCCGTCAGACCGGTTCCGCCAGAACTGGAGGCCGCCGCCTGAGAGGAAATCCACCCCGCAGCCCACGAACTGGGCGGCGTTGACCTCGTCCTCGTCGCGGTCCAGGGAATGGCCCACGAAGTCCAGCGGCGTGGCGTCGTTGATGCGGCAGGTAACCGCCACACCGGTCTTTTTGCCCTGTTGCTGCGCCAGGTGCAGCAGGCTGGGAACCGGATTACCCTCCGGGTCCACGCCCATGTAGTGGTATTTGGTCTTGACACCCGTGGCCACGGCCGAGCCGCCGGCGCAAGAGTCCGTGACCAGGCGGTCTGTGGCGTAGGTGCGGGAATAGCCCGCCACGGGGAAGTTGTCCAGGTTCAGGTGGCCGCCGTTGAGCACCCAGCCGCAGCTAATCTGCTCTACGCCCATGCCGTCGCCAATCATCACAATCACGTTCTTGATGTGGGCATCGGCAGCCACACTCTTCACGGAAACCGTCTGGTAGGGCTGTGCCACGGTGTATTTGTCGTCTTCGCCGAACTGGTTGTCGGCATATTTGGACCGGTTGCGGGAGATGTCGGCCTTGTTGTAATCTACGTCAAAATAGACGTCGGTCCCCTCCTCTACGGTGCAGGTGACCGTACGGCTCTGGCCCGGAAGGAGGGCAAAGAAGTTGTCGCTCCAGCGGGCGGGAACCACCAGGTTGCCGGCGGCGTCCAGGGCCTTCACAATGGTAAGGGGAGAGATGAAGGAAGACTTGTTGGTGACCCTCACCCGGTGGGTGTTTCCTTCCTTTTCTACGGAAAGCTGCACCTCGGAGGGCTCCCCGCCGAAGACGAAGGAGAGGTCTGGGTAGCGGGTGATGGGGGTAAGGTACCAGTTGGCACGGCTCCAGTCATATCCGGTGAGGGTGGCGGGCACGCTGTAGAAGTTGTCGGTCACGGGGCTGCCGTCGGCATCGGCCAGGGTCAGGGCCACAAAGTGCGGCTTGCCGCTGTAGCGCCGCAGGTCGAACACCGGCCGGCTTTCCCGGTAAGAGAGCGTAAGGTCCCGGCTCTCTTCTCCCAGCAGGCGGGACTGGGCGTCGAACACCTGCACAGAGGCCTTGAGCGCCCGGGAGGCGGGGCTTTCGCTCACGGCGTAAACCCGGTCGTCGGACGGGTCGAAGATGAGCTGCAGCGGCTCGCAGGCCTTCTTGGTGCCATAGTAGCCGGCCGTGGGAACGCCGTAGAAGTCGTACAGCTGCCAGTACAGCGACGGCCAGGCCGAATTCAGCATCCACTGGACGATGCCCGTAGAGAGGGGTATCCGGGCGCGGAAAGACTCGAACATGGCGCGGGTGCCGTCGTAATCGGCGGCGTGGCCCTTGCGCACGAAGTCTTCCAGGCTGTTGAACCCGCCGTACTCCCCTTCAATGACGCTCTGGAGCATTTGGGTGGAATTCATGGCCGATCCCGACGAGGTGCAGTGGTAGTCCCACACCGGCGACAGGGGCCAGAGGTCTTCGGCCGGAATCATCCGGCGCAGGGACTCCAACTGTGGCAGGTTGGCGCCGATGCCGGTCTCCGTGTTGAAGCCGAAGGCGCCGCCGCAGTCCTTGTCCCGGAACCAGTAGTCCGGCGTCACATATTCATAGGGGCCTTCCATCTTGGTGCCGGACCAGCCGGTGACGCTGCTCTGCAGGTGTTTGGCCGAGCAGATGTAGGGCCTGTAATCTTCCTGGGAATAGATTTGCATGTAGCGCGCTTCCAGGGCGGGGTTGGGGATGCGGTCGCTGCCCGTCATCCAGCCGATGAGGGCGGGGTGGTTGTGCAGGCGCACCACCTGGTCCCGGAAATAGGCCACCGCCAGGTTCTCCACCGCCTCTCCGTTGATGCAGCCGTAGCCTTTCACTTCCGGCAGGCCGCAGTAGTCTTCCCACTCCCACTGGCAGCTCCAGCCCACCAGGGCCAGCACCCCCATGCGGTCGCAGAGGGAATAGACGGTGTCGTCCTTGCCCCAAATATTCTCGAAACGGATGGTATTCAGGTTCATGTCCTTCACGTAGGCCACCTGGCGCTCCAGGCTCTCCGGCGTGTCACGCAGGAAGATGTCGTCCGTCCAGCCGGCGCCCTTGATGAGGATGTCCCGGCCGTTCAGGGTAAACTGGCGCCACCCCTCTTCCGTAAGGCGGCTGGTGATGCTCCGGACGCCGAATTCCACGTCCTTTTTGTCGGAGACACGGCCGTCCACCTCGGCGCAGGCCGTCAGCGTGTACAGCTCCGGGGTGCCCAGGTCGTAGCTCCACCAGATGCGCGGATTGTCCAGGTGCAGCAGGGGAGCCTCGGCCGGGGTGACGGTAAGGGTTGTGGCTTCTCCCGCCTCCAGGGAAAGCGGTACGCTGCAGCTTCCGCAGCCCGCCAGGTCCAGCTTCAGCAGGCCCGTCACGGGACGGTTTTCCAGGTTGCGCAGGGCTACGCGCAGCTTCAGGTCGGCCCGGGAGAGGGTTTCCACGTCCAGTTCCGGGACCACGAACACGTCGTCTAGCACAACGGCGCCGGTGGCATGGAGGGTGACGGGACGCACAATGCCCATGCTCTGGTCCAGCGGACGGGGATTCCAGTCTACAAAGCCGATGTTCAGGTCTCCGCTCCGGGCGCGGCGCAGGCGCACCTGAATGTCATTTTTGGCCTTCAGGAGCGGCGTGACGTCGTACTCCCGCCGGATGAACACGCCGAAGGTGGTGTCCGAGGCGGCCAGCTGACGGCCGTTGAAGAAGATGTCGGCATAGTAGTTCAGGCCGTCGAAGGAGAGCAGGTAGTGCTGTCCTTTGCTGGGCTTCACCGCCAGGGTGGTGGCGTAGGTCCAGGCCTCGTCGAAGGGGGCCTTGTCGGCACTGGCGTAATGCATTCCCTCCAGCAGGTTCTCTCCCAGCAGGCCGGCCTCCTCCAGGGCTCCGGCCACGGTAGAGGGTACCCGGACCGCCAGGGGCTCAGTGACACCCTGGCAGCCAAGCGTCCAGGAAGTTTCCAGGAAGATGCTCTGGCCGCATGTCATCTTGCTGGCCGACTGGCAGCCGCAGAGCGCGGCCGCCGCCAAAAGGACGATAAAGGTCTTTTTCATAGTTGCATCAGATTAGGGCAGCGCCTGTTACCAGGACGTCGCCGCCGGTGAAAACGTCTAGGGTGAGCCTTTCCACGGTGTTGTGGTAAGGGAAATGCTTTTTCACGTAGTCTTCCATGGACTTCCGGAAGTAGGGGAAATTGTAGGACACGCCGCCGCCGAAGGCAATGTGGCTGGGGTCGTAGGCAAACAGCACGGTGCACAGCAGCGCCCCCAGGTTGGCCCCCAGCTCCTCGTACAGCGCCAGGGCGGCCGGGTCTCCCTTTTCGGCCGCCTGGGCGGCCTTGGGGCTTTCGATGTGCTTGGATTCGAAGAACTTCTTGCTGCAGATGTCTTCCAGCAGGCCGTCGCGGTAGGGCAGGCAGCCCAGTTCCCCGGCGCCGCAGTTGGCTCCGTCGAAGAGCCGGCCCCGGTCTATGATGCCCATTCCCACCCCGGTGCCCAGGGTGATGCCCACCAGCACCTCCGGCTTCCGGTCCTGGGCGTAGGCGGCATACGCGCCCATGGCGAAACAGTTGGCGTCGTTGTTCACAGCCACTTTCACGGGAAAGCGCGCTTCCAGAAATTCCTTCAGATGGACTTCCTGCCAGGAGGGGATGTTGGTGGCCTCATAGACGATGCCTCTCTCCACATCCACCACAGAAGGCACTCCAATACCTATTTTCTTAACATCTGCAGGTAAGATGGCCGCCACCTGGCTGGCCAGGTAATCCAAGGTTTGCTGCAGGCTGGCCCCGGCGGGGAAAGAAGGAACAGATACCTTCTTGACTATCTTGCCGCCCCGGACCAGGCCCAGGCCGATGGTGGTTCCCCCGATATCGATTCCAAGTGTCATTGCTGTGATTTTTTTGCAAAAGTATGGATTCCGGACATATCTTGGAAATAATTTTGCGTATTTTAATACACAATTTGCGTCATTCTATTTTTTGGGCCCACATTTTTTTTCATCTTTGTACCGGACAACCAATGGCACAACATCCCATGAGACACATGCTTCCCATTTTTGCCGCAGCCGCCGTTCTGGCCGCCTGCACAGCCCCCTGCCAAGTAATGTGGACAGAGGGGGAAACCAACCCGGAAACCGGCCTGGCCACGCATGAACTCCGCATCCAGCATGCGCCCGCGGGCGCAGATTGGACGCTGTGGTTCAGTCAGTTCCGTACGCCCGTGGAAATGGAAGAAGGGGCTCCGGGCCGCATTTGCCACGTAAGTGGCACCCTGTACCGCGTGGTTCCCGAGGCCGGCCATCCCGGCGGGGAAATGGTCCTCCGCTACCAGGGGCGGCCGCTGGTGAACCAGGGCCGCGCGCCGGAGGGCTTCTTCCTGCAGAAAAAGGGAAAGGCGGCTTCCGGGGTACAGGCCCGTTACGCCTTCCTCCCCGCCCGGGCGGTGCAGTCCTTCCAGTATACCCCGGTAGAGACCGGCGTCTATGACATGGTCCCGCGCCTAAAGGAAGTACTTGTGAATGAAGAAGAAACCGTAGACTTGTCCCAGGCCTCCGTGCAGCCTGTGCAATGGGTGGAAGGCCAGCTTCCCGGCTGGTACCGCCTTACCGTCGGAGAGGAAATCCGGGTGGAAGCGGCCGACGAGGACGGAGCCTTCTATGCGGTCACCACCCTGGAGAACCTTCGGCGGAACGCCGGAGGGCAGGCGGTGCCCGCGGCGGTGGTCACAGACTGGCCGGACCTTCCCATCCGCGGTCTCATGCTGGATGTGAGCCGCAATTTTACCACCAAAGCAGACCTTTTGCGGCTCATCGATATCATGGCCCACTACAAGGCCAGCCTGCTGCACCTGCACTTCGGGGACGACGAGGGCTGGCGGATAGAGCTGGACGCCCTGCCGGAGCTCACCTCCTACGGGGCCTTCCGCTGCCTGCCGCAGCTGCAGGAAGACGGCTCCATCGCCGAGCCGGAGGCCCTGCAGCCCACCTACTGCACGGCGGTCGGCCGAAACGACGACTCGCCCGGGAACGGCTATTATTCCCACGCCGACTTCGTGGAGATCCTGCGCTATGCCTGGGAACGCCGCATCAGGGTGGTGCCGGAATTCGACACGCCGGGACATTCCCGCGCCGCCGTCAAGTCCATGGAAATGCGCGCCGCGCGCACGGGAGACGGTTCCTGCCTGCTCTCTGAGGCGCAGGACAGCTCGGCCTATGTTTCGGTGCAGGACTACACGGACAACACCATGAACGTGGCGCTGCCTTCTGCCTACAAGTTCATAGAGACGGTCTTTGACGGGCTCATCGCCCTGTACCGGGAGGCCGATGTGCCGCTGGAAGCCATCCACATCGGCGGGGACGAGGTTCCGGAGGGCGCCTGGACGGGGTCGCCCGCCTGCCGGGCCCTCATGCAGGAGCACGGGAAAACGGACATCGGCTGGCTCAAGGACTACTACATCGGAAGGGTACTGGACATGGCCGAGGCCCGCGGCGTGAAGCTGGGCGGCTGGCAGGACGTGTGCCAGCACCTGGAGCCCGCCACGCTGGAGCGGCTCAAGAAGAACCTGGCGCTCACCAACCTGTGGACGGTCTCGCACGGACGCGACGTGCTGCCCTACCAGTTTGCCGACGAGGGTATCCCCGTGGTCATTTCCAGCGCCCCCAACTGCTACATGGACCTGGCCTACAACGACTCCAAACTGGAACGGGGGCACTCCTGGGCCGGTTTTGTGGACGAGCGGCGCGCCTTCTCCCTGCAACCCTTCGACATATACCGTTCCGTCCGCTGGGACGACGGCAGGCAGCCCGTGGACCTTACCCATGCCGGGGATGGAAAGCCGGAGCTCCGGGACGACGCCCGCGGCAACATCCTGGGCGTGGAGGGGCATCTCTGGACAGAGACCATCCGCAGCTTCTCCCATGTGACCTACTACCTCTTCCCCAAGTCGCTGGGCCTGTTCGAACGGGGCTGGAACGCCGTACCCGCCTGGGAGGGCACCCTGCAGCCCGACGACCCCGCCTTCCTGGCCGACTTCGACCGCTTCTTCAGCATCGTCACCCAGCGGGAATACCCCTACTACGACGCCATCGGCATAGATTACCACCGCAACTGAGCAAAGGGATGCTGCGCCTTCTGATTATTACGGACTTCACGGAGTCCTTCGCCAACAAGCTCCTGAAGGGGATTGTCACCTATTCCCGCCGCAAGGAGCAGTGGATTATCCGGCGCATGCCGCCGGCCTACAAGGCCCAGATCGGCATTCCGGGCGTCGTGCGCATGGCCAAGGAATGGCAGGCCGACGCCGTGGTGGGCCAGTTCGAGGAGACCGACGACGTGAGCCTCTTTGCCCAGAACGGCCTGGTGGTGGTGGCGCAGGACTTCAAGAAGCGCTTCACCACCATCCCCAACATCACGGCCGACTACCTGGGCACGGGGCGCATGGCCGCCCGTTTCTACCTGGAACGGGGCTTCCGGAACTTCGGCTTCTTCGGCTTCCGGAACGTGTGCTGGTCGGACGAGCGCTGCGAGGGCTTCCGCCGGGAGGTGGAGGCGGCCGGCTACGGAGACCATTTCTACGAATACGACCTGCAGGAGCTGGACCGCCTGTGGTACTACGAACGGGACCAGCTGGCCCTGTGGCTGCGGTCCATCCCCAAGCCCATCGGCATCATGGCCTGCGACGACAACCAGGGCAACAACCTCATCGAGGCCTGCCACTCGGCGGGGGTGAAAATTCCGGCCGACGTGTCCGTGATGGGCGTGGACAACGACGAGCTGCTGTGCAGCCTGGGCAGCCCCACCCTCTCCAGCATCCAGGTGGACATCGAGGAGGGCGGCTACCGTACGGCCGAACTCATAGAGCAGTGGGTCTCCCAGCCGGACACGCCCCTGCAGGACATTGTCCTGAAGCCGGTGAAGATTGTGGGACGCATTTCCACGGCCGCCTATGCCACGGACGACATCCAAATCCAGAAGGCGGTGCAGTTCATCCACCAGAATTACCAGAAAAAGATTGGCGTGAAGGATGTGATGGGAGAGGTGGCCCTGTCCCGCCGCCTGTTGGAGCGGCGCTTCAAGCAGGTAACGGGGGTTACCCTGTACCAGTATATCTCCAACCTCAAAATCAAGCATTTTGCCGAGCTGCTGCTGGACAACCCCGACGAGCAGATAACCGGCATCGCCCTGTCGCTGGGAGAGAGCGACACCAAAAGCATCTCCCGGCGTTTCAAGCAGTTCTACGGCTGCTCACCGCATGAATGGAGACAGAAACAACTAAATCCTGCATAGCCATGAAAAGAATCCTTCTGGCCGCCCTGCTGGCGCTGGCGGCCGCCACCCTTTGCCAAGCCCAGCAGACGGACATTTACCTTCAGCTGCAAGAGCATCCGGAGTTCCTGGCGGGGACCGACTACCTTTGCCCCACCGGCCCCGTGGCGCTTACCCGGGCTCCCAAGGGGTACAAACCTTTCTATATAAGCCACTACGGCCGCCACGGGGCCCGCTATGCCTGGCAAAGCGACCTGTACAGCCGGCTGAACGAGGTGTTTTCCCGGGCCGGGGAGGAGGGCAACCTTACCCCGCTGGGCGTTTCCTTCAAGGAGCGTTTTGACCAGCTTTATCCCACGGTCTGCTACCGCACGGGAGACCTCTCCCGCAAGGGCTGGCAGCAGCAGCAGGAGCTGGCCTCCCGCATGTACGACAACTTCCCGGAAGTATTCAAGGACGATGCCCGGGTCATGGCCCGCACCTCTACCTCTACCCGCTGCGTCATGACCATGTCTTCCTTCTGCCTGGGTCTCAAGGGACGGAATCCCAAGCTGGATGTCTTCGAGAATTTCGGCACCAGTTTTCTGCCGGCCATCCTGCCCCTGGACCGCAGCAACCCCTTCAAGGAGCCTTCTTTCCAGGAGACGCCCCTCTCTTTCCGGGAAACCTGGCCGGAGTATATAGAACGGACGGTGGACTACCGCGCCATCCTGTCCCGCCTGTTTGCCGATGTGGACAGGGCCCTGCCCGCACAGGAGCAGTGGGATTTCTGCTCCTACCTCTATTTCCTGGCCAACGGCATGGACAGCCTGGACTCGGACCTTAGCTTTACGGACATTTTTACCCCGGAAGAACGCGTGGCGCTGTGGAAGGTGGACAACTTCCAGTTCTACGGGTATGCCTGGCCCACGCACCTGGGTTACCGGCCCATTGTGGACGACATCATCTCCTGCGCCGACGAGCGGATTGCTTCAGGACAGAAGGGTGCCGACCTGCGCTTCGGCCACGACTACACCCTCCTGCCCCTGCTGATGACCCTGGACGTGGACGGCTTCGGCAAAGATGTGGCCAACCCCGACGATCTCCCCTACTGGTGCCAGCTGCACCGCGTCCCCATGGGCGCCAACATCCACTTTGTGTTCTACCGCAGCAAGACTTCGGCCGACATCCTGTTCAAGGTGCTCCTGAACGGGGAGGAAACCCGCCTGCCCCTGCCCGCCGACAACTGGCCCTACTACCGCTGGGAAGACTTCAAAGCTGTCTATCAGCGATAGCAGGGCCCTGCTGTAATTATTTACTTCCTGTTACTTCTTGGCGGCCGCTTTCTTCTTGGCGGCAGCCATGGTGGCGTCGTACATGATGGGCGTGCCTATCATGATGGAGGCGTAGGTGCCGATGATCACACCCAGGCACAGGGCCACGGCCAGGCCGCGGATGCTTTCCCCGCCGAAGATGGCAATGGCCAGCATGGGGAGGAGGGTGGACACGGAGGTGTTCATGGTACGGGTGAGGGTGGCGTTGAGGGCCGTGTTCACCGTGGTACGGAACTCTTCCTTGGGATGCAGACCCCGCTGCTCACGGATACGGTCGAAGATAACCACGTTGTCGTTGATGGCGTAACCGATGATGGTAAGGATGGCGGCGATGAACGTCTGGTCCACGTCCAGGTTGAACGGCAGGATACCGTTGAACAGGGAGAAGAAGCCAATCACGATGAGGGCCGTATGGGCCAGGGACACCACGCCGCCCAGGCCCCAGGTCCAACCCTTGAAGCGGAAGGCAATGTAGATGAAGATGGCAATGAGGGCCAGGAACACCGCGATGAAGGCGCTGCGGGTAATGTCACGGGCGATGGTGGGACCCACCTTGTCCGAGGAGATGATACCGTTGGGGTTCTCCAGGGTGGAGGTGAAGTCGGCCAGCTGGATGTCCTCCGAATAGAAGCCCTTGAGGGCGTCGAACAGCAGGGACTCTACCTCGGCGTCCACTTCTGTGCTCTCGTTGTCGTTCTTGTACTGGGTGGTGACCTTCATCTGGGAGTCGCCGCCGAACTGCTTCACTTCCACGGAGTATTGGTCGATGCCGGCGGCGCGGGCGGCTTCCTCGAAGGTAGCCTCCACGCTGGCGCGGACATCCTCGGCCGTGACGCTCTTGTCGAAGCGCACGATGTAGGTACGGCCGCCGGTGAAATCTACGCCGTAGCTGAAGCCCTTGAAGGCGATGCTGGCGATGGCAATGACAATGAGGGTGCCGGAAATGATGTAGGACCATTTCTTGAGGCCGATGAAGTCCACCTTCGTATTCTTGAGGAAGTTCTGGGTGAGCTTGTTGGACATGGTCACGGTCTTGCCCTTCTGGATGCGGTCGTCGAAGATGATGCGGGTGACGAAGATGGAGGTGAGCACCGACGTGATGATACCGATGATGAGCGTGGTGGCGAAGCCCTGCACAGGACCGGAACCGAAGATGTAGAGGATGATACCGGTGATGAGGGTGGTGAGCTGACCGTCGATGATGGCGCTGTAGGCGTTCTTGTAACCGTCGGCCACCGCCTTTGAGAAGCCCTTGCCGGCCGAGAGCTCCTCCTTGATGCGCTCATAGATAATCACGTTGGCGTCCACGGCCATACCCAGGGTGAGCACCAGACCGGCGATACCCGGCAGGGTGAGGACGGCGCCGAAGCTCACCAGCACGCCGAAGAGCAGCAGGACGTTGCACAGCAGGGCCACGTCGGCGATGAGGCCGGCGCCCTGGTAGAAGAACACCATGTAGATGAGCACCAGGCAGAAGGCGATGAGGAAGGAGATGAGACCGGCCCGGATGGAGGCGCTACCCAGGGAAGGACCCACGACCTGCTCCTGGATGATGGAGGCGGGAGCGGGGAGCTTACCGGATTTGAGCACGTTGGCCAGGTCTTCGGCTTCCTGCACGTCGAAGTTGCCGGTGATGGAGGAGTTGCCGCCCGTAATTTCGTTCTGCACGGTGGGGTAAGAGTACACCAGGCCGTCCAGGACGATGGCCACCTGCTTGCCGATGTTGTCCTTGGTGAGGCGGGCCCAGATGGAGGCGCCTTCGGCATTCATGGTCATGCTCACGGAAGGGGCACCGTTGCCGCCCCGCTGGGAACCATTGAATTCTACGCGCGCGTCCGTGACCACGCCGCCGTCCAGCGGAGCCTTGCCGTCACGGGAGGTGGACTTGATACCGACGAGGGCGTAAACGTTGCCGGCATTCTGCAGGTATTCGGGGGTCTTCACGGTCCAGAGGCCGCGGAAGCCCTGCGGGAGAACGTCCTCGGCCATGGCCAGATAGCGGTTCACGGTCACGGTGTCCACGCCGTTGGCGTAGCCGATGGTGGCGTCGCTGGAGCCGCTGGGCTGCAGGACGCTGAAGAGCGGATTCGCGACAGCGGTGCTGTCGCCCAGGTTCGCGAGAATCTCGGCCACACGGGCGTCTACGGCATAGAGGTCTACCTCATTGCCCTGATAGGTGGGCCAGAATTCCAGCGAGGCGGTACCCTGCAGGAGCTTGCGCACACGCTCGGGGTCTTTCACGCCGGGCAGTTCGATGAGGATTTTGCCGGAAGAACCCACCTGCTGGATGTTGGGCTGGGTGACGCCGAAACGGTCTATACGGTTGCGGAGCACGTTGAAGGAGTTGTCCACGGCGCTCTTGGCCTCGCTGCGGATGACATCGATGACCTCCTTGTTGGTGGATTCCGGCTTCACTTTGTCGCGGAGCTCGTAGGTGCCGAACACCTCGGCCAGGCGGCGGGTGGGGGCAACCTGCTCCCAGGCATCGGCAAACAGGCCGATGAAATCGGCGCTGGAAGCGGTGTTATTGGCCTTGGCCTGGGCGAGGGCAGCCACGAAGTCCGGGTCTGTGCTGCCGCCGGAAAGGGCCTTCACCAGATCTTCGAGCTGCACCTGCAGCATAACGTTCATGCCGCCCTTGAGGTCCAGACCCAGGTTGATTTCCTTTTCCTTTACGCTCTGATACGTATATCCCAGGAACACTTTTTCCGTGCTGATGGAATCTACATAAGCCCTGTTTCTGATGTTGGCCACGGAGTCGGCCACGAATTCGCGGATTTCCGGGGCGATGTTGTTAGTTTCTACGAACTGCTGCGCCTGCTTCTCGGCATACTTGGCAGCCTTGCTCTCCTGCATGCGGGAAATGACCGTGAAGGAGAGCTGCCAGATGCTTGCTATGGCAAGCAGGATAGCAACAAATCTGATCCAACCTTTGCTTTGCATTGTTTTATGGTTTTAAATTATTATTGCCAAAATTTCCGGCAATGTCTGGAGACACCACCGCAAAATAGGCTGCAAATTTACGATTTTTTTCTGATAAAGCAAAACAGCATTTCTTTGTTGTGAATCCGCGAAGAAAGCCGTACCTTTGCTATGTATGAGTTTCGTTCACCTCCACGTCCACACCCAGTACTCCATCCTGGACGGACAAGCCTCCATAGAGAACCTTTTCAACCGGGCCGAAGAGCTGGGGATGCCCGCCCTGGCCATTACGGACCATGGCAACATGTTCGGCGTAAAGGAATTCTTCAAGTTCGCCAAAAAGCACCCCGGCGTAAAGCCCATCATCGGCTGTGAAATTTACGTTTCCAAAGGAGACCACCGGGTGAAGGAGAAGGGCTATTACCACCTGATTCTGCTGGCCAAGAACTACAACGGCTACAAAAACCTGGTGAAGATTGTCTCGGAGGCCCACATCAACGGCATGTACTACCGCCCCCGCGTGAGCCATGAGATCATCGAGCGCTACCACCAGGACCTCATCTGTTCGTCGGCCTGCATAGCGGGAGAGGTGCCGCGCGCCATCCTGGCCCGGGACGAGGAAGCGGCCGACAGGGCCATCCAGTGGCACAAACGCGTTTTCGGGGAAGACTATTACCTGGAGGTAATGAAGCACAAGACAGAGGTTCCCGGCCAGTCGCTGGAAACCTATGAGCAGCAGTGCTACTACACGGAGGAAATCTTCCGCCTGGCCCAGAAGCACGGGGTGAAGGTCATCGCCACCAACGACGCCCATTTCGTGCGAAAGGAAGACGGACCGGCCCACGACCGCCTTATCTGCCTCACCACCAATGCCGACATAAACGACCCCGGCCGCCTGCGCTATACCCAGCAGGAATACCTCAAGAGCGAAGAGGAGATGGCGGCGCTGTTCCCGGACCATCCGGAGGCGCTGGCCAACACCCTGGAGGTGGCAGAGAAAATAGAGACCTATGAGATTGACCGCGGCCACGTGCTGCCCAAATTCGACCTGCCGCAGACGTTCCTGTCCCAGATAGACACTTACCTGGAGCAGTACCGCGACGTCATCCAGGAGGGAAGCTACGAGACAGGGAAGGACGGTAGCAAAACCTACCGGGGCGACGAGTTCTGCCACAGCGTGGCCTACATGTGCAAGCTGGCCTACGACGGCGCCCGCGTCCGCTACGGGGACACCCTGAACGAGGTCCAGGCCGAAAGGCTGGATTTCGAGCTCAAGACCATCTCCCGCATGGGCTTCCCGGACTACTTCCTCATTGTGCAGGATTTTATCAACTGGGCCAAGAAAAACGGCATTTCCGTGGGGCCGGGCCGCGGCAGCGCGGCGGGCAGCGCCGTAGCCTACTGCCTGGGCATCACCAACCTGGACCCCATCCGTTACGACCTGCTGTTCGAGCGTTTCCTGAATCCGGAGCGCATCTCCATGCCGGATATAGACGTGGACTTCGACGACGAAGGCCGCTACCGCGTAATCCAGTACGTGCAGGAAAAATATGGCGTGGACCACATTTCCCACGTGATTACCTTCGGCACCATGGCCACCAAGCTGGCCCTCAAGGACGTGGGACGCATCTCCGGCCTCACCGTGGACGAAAGCAACAGCCTCACCAAGCTCATTCCGGACCGCGCACCCTATAAAATCAACCTGAGGAACTGTATAGAAAATGTTCCACAGTTGAAGGAACTGGCCACCAACGGGCCGGAGAAGGTGCGGGAAACCATCAAATATGCCCAGCAGCTGGAAGGCAGCATCCGCCAGACGGGCATCCACGCCTGTGCCATGATCATCGGCCGGGGCAACCTTACAGACTACATCCCCATTACCACCGGAACAGACAAAGCCACCGGCCAGACCGTCTGGGTTTCCCAGTACGAGGGCTCTTACATAGAAGAAGTGGGCATGCTCAAGATGGACTTCCTGGGCCTGAAAACCCTGTCCATCATCAAGGAGTGCCTGCGCCTGGTGAAAGAGCGCTGGGGAGAGGACATCGACATAGAAAAGATTCCCATTGACGACCCGGCCACCTATGCCCTGTACGGCCGCGGAGACACCAAAAGCGTCTTCCAGTTCGAATCGCCCGGCATGAAGGAATGGCTGCAGCGGCTGCACCCGGAACGTTTTGAAGACCTCATAGCCATGAACGCCCTCTACAGGCCCGGGCCCATGGACTACATTCCCAACTTCGTGGCCCGCAAGCGCGGGGAAGAAACCATCTCCTACGACCTGCCGGACATGGAGGAGTACCTGAGCGAAACCTACGGCGTCACCGTCTATCAGGAGCAGGTGATGCTGCTGTCCCGCAAGCTGGCGGGCTTCTCCCGCGGCAAGGCCGACAAACTGCGCAAGGCCATGGGCAAAAAGCAGCTGTCGGTGCTGGAAGGCCTGTACGGAGACTTCAAGAAGGGCGGCCTGGAGCACGGGCACCCGGAGGAAGTGCTGGACAAAATCTGGAAAGACTGGCGCGCCTTTGCCGAATATGCCTTCAACAAGTCCCACGCCACCTGCTATGCCTGGGTTAGCTACCAGACGGGCTGGCTCAAGGCCCATTATCCGGCCGAATTCCAGGCGGCCAACCTGTCCAACCAGCTGTCCAACATGACGGAAATCATGGAAATCATGGACGACTGCAAGAAGGGCGGCATCCGCGTGCTGAATCCGGACGTGAACGAGAGCGAATTCGGCTTCACCGTAAACAAAAACGGGGAAATCCGGTTCGGCCTGGGCGGCATCAAGGGCTTCGGTGGCAACGTGGTGGAGGCCATCCTCCGGGAACGGGAAGAAAACGGCTTGTTCACAGACGTTTACGACTTTGTAGAACGCATGGCTGGCAGCGTGAACCGCAAGAGCCTGGAAAGCCTCCTGAACGCCGGGGCCCTGGACAGCTTCGGCACCAAACGGGCCATTTACTACCAGGGCGGCCGCAGCGGAGAGCCTTTCCTGGACGAGCTTTCCCGCTACGGAGACCTGTACAAGAACGACACGGTGAATGCGGCCGCCTCCCTGTTCGGGGACATGGAGGAAATGAAGCCCCAGCGCCCGGAAATGCCGGACGTCCAGGCCGAAGGGGACATCCTGGAAGAACTCCAGCGGGAAAAAGAGCTGGTGGGCATGTACCTGAGTTCCCATCCGCTGGACCGCTACGACTTCGAGATGCGCAACTTCACCACCTGCAAGATGGTGGACCTCCCCGCCGTCATCAACGACTGCGAAAACCGCCGGCAGACCGCCAAGGTCTATGTGGCCGGCATTGTGACCGACTGCAAGCTGCTCACCACCAAAACCGGCAAACCCTACTCCCGCACCACCATAGAAGACTACAGCGGCTCCTACGAATTCACCCTCTTCGGCAAGGAACACGAATCCTTCATGCAGTACATGACCCCCAAGAACACCCTGTTCCTGGAGGGCGCCGTAGAAGAGAAGTTCTTCCTGAAGCCGGAAGAACGGGCGCAGGGGAAAACGGCCCCCTACACGTTCCGCTTAAAGAAAGTGACGCTGCTGGGCAATATCTCGGACGACATCCTGTCCGGCTTCAGCCTGGACATCACCACCCCCATGCTCACGCCCCGCTTCCGCGAAGACCTGGTGAAGGTTGTAAAAAAACATAAGGGCAAGATTCCTCTTACCCTTTATCTGTACGACCCGGAAACGCACTACAGAATTCAGTTCATTTCCAAGAAGTTCCAAGTTGGTGTAACCTCCGGGCTCATCCAGGACCTGCACAAGATAGGCGTGGACCGCTACGAGGTTCTTAAAAAATAGCCCCCTTATTTGGACATCTTGAAGCCGATGCGGAAGTTGTCGTAACCGCTGGCCAGTTTGCCGATGGTGCCAATTTCCGAGGAGCTCTCTCCCAGCAGGCCGGCCACTTTCTTGAGCATGGCCACGGCTTTGTCGGCCGTGAAGAGCATCTTGGCGCCGTTAAGGGTAGATTCCAGGGTTCCGGTCATGCAGAAGAACTGCATGGATTTGCCGAAGGTAAGGGTGACGGTCTTTTCTCCCTCGCCCACTTTGTACTTGCCGGGGATGGCCAGGCTGCCCACGTTCATGGAGAAGGTGTTGTCCGAGGCGTTGAAGGTGAAGGTAACCACGCCGGGCTTGATGCCCACCTTGGCCAGGTATTCGTCGGCCTTGGCCTCGATGCCGGAAGTGACGGCCGATCCGGCCAGGTTGGTGAGGATGCCGCCTTCCGAGCTGGTGGCGGAAACAGCGATGCCGTTATAGGAATACGTACCGTTCAGGCTCACGGGAGCGGAGAAAACGGTGCCGGCCAGGCCGGAAACAATGTTGCCGAGGGTAGAGGCAGTGGTGGAGGCGGAAGAGGAGGAGGAACCGCCGCCCAGCGAACCCAGAAGGTCTCCGAGAACGCTCTGTGCATTGGCCGGGAAACTGAGGACTATGGCCAAAGCAACAATGGAGATAAGCTTTTTCATAATGCGATTATTTGTTTGTTAAATTTGTTTCAGCCCGTAAATATAAGGAAAAATTTAGAATTATGTATCATTTTCTGTCCAACCCGGCGCTTTTACCGGAAATTCTATCCCATCCGGGGTTACCAGGACGGTACCCGCTTCCGGCTGGGCCAGGTGGCCGATGATGTCGAACGTCTGGAAATCCCGGCGGAATTTTTCCAGATACAGGATGGGCACCACAAACAGCAGCCGGTTGTCTTCCCCGCCGTTCATGGCGGCCGATACCGGATCCAGGTCCAGCTCCTTGCCCAGCTGGAAGCTGTTGCCCTCGAAGGGAATCTTGTCGGCATAGACCTTGGCTCCCAGGCCGCTGTCGCGGGAGAGGCGCTTGAGGGCGTCCGACAGCCCCCGGGTGACGAAATAGCCGTAGGGCGGATAGATTTCGGCCTCTTCCAGGCGGGCAACCACATCGGCCTCCAACTCCGGACGCAGGTAGGCGCCCACCAGCATTTTATAAGGGCCGATTTCCGGCTGCCGCCCGCTTTCCTGGAACGTTTGGGCGCCACGTTCCATGACGCGCAGGCCCAGGTAGGCGGCCCCCAGGGAACCGGAGACGCAGAGGAGGTCCTTGCTTTTGGCGGCGCTGCGGCGCTTGTCCGTGAGCAGGGAGGTTTCCCCCGTGGCCGACAGGGAGACGTACAGGCCGTTGTTGGAGGGCTGCAGATCCAGGTTCACCGCCTGGAAGCCGTGCTCCTTGGCCGCCACGGTAAGGCCCATCCACAGGTCTTTCACCTGCGGGAAGTCCAGTTTGGCCGATATGCCCAGCACCACGTTCAGCAGCCGGGGATGCGCCAGGGCGGCATACAGCTCCCCGGTGACGCCCACCACGCACTTGTACCCCAGGTGCTTGAGCGGGAAATAGACCAGGTTGAAATCTATCCCCTCCAGGTACATGCGGGAGGCGGTGGTAATGCGGCCGCCCTTGGGGCTCAGGTACGACAGCCCGCTCACGGGATTGTATGCAGAGAGGCGATAGAGCTGGTCTATCGCCTCTACTTTGCCTATGTCGGAAAAGGATTCTGCCATCTGGTAAGGTGAAAGGTCCGGCTTAGCGGAGCTGGAAAATTACCGGGAAGGTGTAGGTAACCTTCACAGCGCGGTCGCGCTGGCGGCCCGGCTTCCACTTGGGAGAGCTGGAGACCACGCGGACGGCTTCCTTGTCCAGGGATTCGTCCACGCCACGCACCACGCGCACGTTGGTCACGCGGCCGTCGGCCTCTACGGTGAACATGAGGGTGACACGGCCCTGCACACCGTTTTCCTTGGCAATTTCCGGATAGACCAGACGGGAGTTCACCCATTTGGAGAATTCGTTGGCATCTCCGCCGTTGAAGGAAGGCTTCTGTTCCACCAGCTGGAAAGGAATGGCTTCCTCTTCCACTTCCTCTTCTTCTACGGCAGCCTCACGGTAGTCCTGGATATCTACGGCCAGGTTGGCGTCGTCTTCCAGGTTGATGAACATGTCGTCGTCCAGCTTGATGTCGTCGTCCACAATATCAATCTGGTCCGACAGCACGGGGATGGACGGGGCTTCCGGCGGGGGCGGGGGGAGTTCGTTCTGGATAGCAATCATCTCGTCTTCCACCAGAACCTGGGTGGTGTCTTCCAGGACGGCCACGGAGGCTTCGCGGGAAGAGTAGTTGAAGGCTCCGTACACAATGGCGAGGGCGACCACCAGGCCTACCTCCGTGAGCAGCAGCCGCTTGTTTTCAAGGCTGGCTTTGGGACTCTTCTTGACTTCCATAATGCGTTATTTTTTTAGATTTTGGTTTTTCTCTGATGCAAAGGTCGCACCTTTTTTTAGGACAAAAAAGGATTCGCCCAAGAAAAAACTCGCAGGGCGGCTTTGGAAACACCTGAGAATGAGACAGTTATAAAGGTGCTGTTTTTCAAAAATCTCGCAACTCTCCAAAAAGATGTCGAAAACCCCCAGATTTCCGCCGTTCGCCACTTATTAAAAATTTTATTTTTCCAGGCACTCCAGGAAGAGTTCCTGCTGCTCGGGAGCGGCCGCACGGATGCGTTCTTTCAGGCGATAAAGGCGGTTATAGACATAGGGTTTATCCTTTTCCAGCAGCGTAGAGATGGTGGTGGAGGAGAAGCCGGAGGCGGCAAACAGGTACAGCAGAAAGTCTTCTTCCTTCCACTTGGGGAAGGCCTCCCGAAGCTTTACCATCACCTGGGAGGACGACTCGTTCAGCGCCTGCTCAAGCGCTTTTTGTGCTACCGGGTCGCTGCGCAGCCCTTCCACGATGGAACGGACTTCGCTCAGGATCCGGGGCTGCAGATTGTCCGTCCCTTCGAACACATAGTACTGCTCGCAAAGCCGGTCCAGGGTGCCCAGCCCGGCAAGGGAATTCTTGGCCTTCCCTTGCCGGCGCTCCAGGGCACGGAGCCGCGAGCGCAGGTCCTCGGCCGTGGAGAGCATGCGCTCGTTTTCTTCCCGTTCCTCCAGCAGCTGCTTTTCCAGCTGGGCTTTCCTGGCCCAGAAATACAGGACCAGGGTAGCCAGAACGGCCGTTATGAACAGCGCCAGAGGACCCATTTTACAAGTTTCTAAGGAGGTTGGCAAGCGACACCTTCTGATCTATGAGCGCGCGCAAATCCTCTATTTTAACGCGTTCCTGCAGCATGGTGTCACGGTCCCGGACCGTAACGCAGCCGTCTTCCAGGGTGTCGTGGTCCACCGTAACGCAGAAGGGCGTGCCGATGGCATCCTGGCGGCGGTAACGCTTGCCGATGGAATCTTTTTCGTCGTACTGGTAGGCAAAGTCGTACTTGAGCAGGTCCACCACCTTCTGGGCTACTTCCGGCAGGCCGTCCTTTTTCACCAGCGGCATCACGGCCACCTTGATGGGAGAGAGCGGGGCCGGAATCTTCATTACAACGCGCTCCTCGCCGTTTTCCAGCTTCTCTACCGTATAGGCATGGGAGAGCACGGCCAGGCACATGCGGTCCACGCCGATGGACGTTTCCACGCAGTAGGGAACATAGCTCTCGCCGGTTTCCGGGTCGAAATACTGGATTTTCTTACCGGAGAGCTTCTGGTGGTTGCCCAGGTCGAAGTCCGTGCGGCTGTGAATGCCTTCCAGCTCCTTGAAGCCGAAGGGGAAGTTGAACTCTATGTCCGTGGCGGCATTGGCATAGTGGGCCAGCTTCTCGTGGTCGTGGAAGCGGTAATTCTGGGCGCCCATGCCCATGTTCACATGCCATTTCATGCGGTTCTCCTTCCATTTTTTGAACCACTCCATCTCCGTGCCGGGCTTCACGAAGAACTCCATCTCCATCTGCTCGAACTCCCGCATGCGGAAGATGAACTGGCGGGCCACAATCTCATTGCGGAAGGCCTTGCCGATTTGGGCAATGCCGAAGGGAATCTTCATCCGGCCGGTCTTCTGGACGTTCAGATATTCCACAAAAATGCCCTGGGCGGTCTCCGGACGCAGATAAATCTTGTCGATTTCGGCATTTCCGGTGCTGCCCATGGTGGTAGAGAACATGAGGTTGAACTGGCGCACGTCGGTCCAATTGGCCGTGCCGGAAATGGGGCATACAATGCCGCAGTCCAGGATAATCTGGCGGTATTCGGCCAGGTCGTTGGCGTTTTCGGCCGCCAGGTAACGCTGGTGCACCTGGTCGTACTTGGCCTGTTCGCGCAGCACGTTGGGATTGGTGGCGCGGAACTGGGCCTCGTCGAAGGAACTGCCGAACTTTTTGGCGCCCTTGGCCACTTCCTTTTCAATTTTTTCTTCTATCTTGGCCAGGTATTCCTCTATGAGGACATCGGCGCGGTAACGCTTCTTGGAATCCTTGTTGTCTATGAGCGGGTCGTTAAAAGCGGCCACGTGACCACTTGCAACCCAGGTTTTGGGGTGCATGAACACACAGGAGTCTATGCCCACGATGTTCTCGTTCAGGCGGGTCATGGCCTCCCACCAATAGTTTTTGATATTGTTCTTGAGCTGGACGCCCATCTGGCCATAATCGTACACGGCGGCCAGGCCGTCATAAATCTCACTGGAGGGGAAAATGAAGCCATATTCCTTGCAGTGGGCAACCAATACCTTAAAAAGTTCTTCTTGTGTCATATACTGTTACTGTTGTTAGATTCTTCTGCTAGATTCTTCGCTGCGCTCAGAATGACAATTCGGAATGGCAAATTTACGCAAATATTTCCGGAAAAGCCGCACGGACGCGGGGTTTTGAGATTTCCTTCAGCGGTCCCAGGACGAAATCGCGTTGGGAAATGAGCGGGTGTGGAATTGTAAGCTCTTCTGTATGAATAGTTTCCACGTCGTAGAGCAAAATATCTATATCAATGGGCCGGTTGTGGTAAATCCGCTCCCCGCCGGCATTGAAAAGGGCCTCTTCTTCCCGGCCCAGCGCCCTTTCCACCGCTTTGGCCAGCCGCAGAATCTCCGTGGCGTGCCGGACGGGGGTGCCGCTCCGGGGCAGGCGGTACAGGACGCACAGATTCAGGAAATCCGGCCCTTCAAAGCCCCAGGCGGGGGTTTCCACTATCCGGGATATGCGTTCCGGATGCGTGCCGAAGGCCTGGTCCAACGCATTCATCGCCTTCATGAGGTTTACCTCCCGTTCCCCCACATTGGCTCCCAGCCCCAAATAGACCTCTACCCTTTCCATTCCCTTGTCATAGTTTCCCGTAATCGTCGTCTTCGTAGTCCAGCCCCAGCTCCACGCGGGCTTCCTGGGACAGCATGCTGCGGTCCCAAACCGGGTCGAAAGTGAGCTCTATGGTGCATTTCGTGACCCCGGGGACGTCTTCCACGCACTGCTGCACCTCGGCCAGAACCTGGTCGGCCATGGGGCAATTGGGCGCCGTAAACGTCATTAACAGATACACTTCCCGGGCTTTGCTGATGGTAAGTTCGTACACCAGGCCCAGGTCGTAGATATTCACGGGGATTTCCGGGTCGTACACCTCTTTGATGGCAGCCACAACGGCCGCGTAAAGGGGCTGCAGTTCCTTCACGTCCTCTGCGGAAAGTATGTCTTTGTTCTCTTCCATCTTCCTAATAGATTCTTCGGACTTCGTCCTCAGAATGACATGAATGGTCATTCTGAGCGAAGCAAATTGTCATTCTGAGCAAAGCGAATTGTCATTCTGAGCGAAGCAAATTGTCATTCTGAGCGAAGCGAATTGTCATTCTGAGCGAAGCGAATTGTCATTCTGAGCGAAGCAAATTGTCATTCTGAGCGAAGTGAATTGTCATTCTGAGCGAAGCGAAGAATCTGCTGCTATTTGTTTTATTCGTTCTATCATGGACACCAGCCCATTGGCGCGGGTGGGGGAAAGGTTCTCCTTCAGGCCAATCTCTTCTATAAAACCAAAGTCGTCCTTGTCAATTTCTTCCGGCGTTCTCCCGGAATAGACGTCTATGAGCAGGGAAATGATGCCCTTGGTAATGATGGCGTCGCTGTCGGCCTTAAAATATAGGCAACCGCCGTCCAGGGAGTAGTCCAGCCACACGCGCGACTGACAGCCCTTAATTAGGCGGTCTTCCGTCCTGTGCTCTTCCGGATAGGGCTCCAGGGCCTTTCCCAGCTCTATGAGGTACTCGTATTTGTCCAGCCACTCCTCATACAAGGAGAAGTCTTCTATAACGGCTTGTTTTTTTTCTTCCAGTGTCATTCCCGGCACGTTAAATTAGCATACTCAAGTTTCGCAAGTCAAATTCTGTTAATATTCGAGGGCCTGTGCATCTTGCGAAACTTTTCCTCACGCACAAATCCTTTTTTACGTTACTCCTTCCCTAAATCCCTTCCCTCGGGGAAGGGACTTGCTATCGCCCTTCGGGCTCCATTATTTGTTGTTTCGCAAATGCGAAACTTAAATTAGCATATTAATGGCCTTTTCCAGGGCCTTTATAAAGTATTCTGCCTCCTCCATGGTGTTGTAGGGCGCAAACGAGGCCCGCAGCAGGCCTGTCACGCCCAGGCGGTCCATCAGGGGTTCGGCACACATTTGGCCGGAACGCAGGGCAATGCCCATCTTATCCAAAATGAGGGCCAGATCTTCGTGGTGGGCCCCTTTTACAGCAAAGGAGAAGAGCGGTATTTTCTCTGCTTCGCAGGCGGGGCGGCCGTACAGGGTAATCAGGGGATGGCTGGAGAGATATTGGTACACAAAATGTGTTATATCTTCTTGGTTCTTAATTATTTCCGCATCACCAGACCAAGCGGCGGCCAGCTCTAGCGCCGGCACCAGGGTGGGAATGGCGTTGAAGTTCTGGGTACCGGCTTCGAACCGGGCCGGCGGTCCCGCATAAAGTGTGCCGTTCAGGCGGACCGTTTCTATCATTTCCCCGCCCCCCATGAATGGCGGCATGGCCTCCAGCCACTTTTTCTTTCCGTAAAGCACGCCGGTTCCGGTGGCCGCATAGACCTTGTGCCCGGAGAAGGCATAAAAGTCGCAGTCCAGCTCCTGCACGTCCACCCGGCTGTGCACAATGCCCTGGGCGCCGTCCACCAGCACCGGAACCCCGTGACGATGGCAGATTTCCACCATTTCCCGTACCGGATTTATAATGCCTAACACGTTGGAAATGTGCGCGATAGCCACAATTTTAGTGCGCGGAGAAAGCAGTTTTTCCAACTGTTCCACCGCCAGGGTTCCATTTTCGCGGATGTCCAAGACTTTCAGGGTGGCCTTCTTGCGCTGGCAGAGCATCTGCCAGGGAACCAGGTTGGAATGATGCTCGGCAACGGAAACAAGCACCTCGTCCCCCTCCCGCACAAAAGCTTCCCCGAAGGAAAAGGCCACCAGGTTGATGGACGCGGTGGCGCCGGAGGTGAAAACAATCTCCTCCGGGGCCTCGGCATGCAGGTATTCCTTCACATAGACCCGCGCGCCTTCGTAGGCCTCCGTGGCCAGGCCAGAGAGGTGGTGGACCGCCCGGTGGATGTTGGCATTGGCCTCCTGGGAAAGCCGGTCCCACGCCTGAATCACCTTCAGAGGGCGCTGGGAAGAGGCCGCATTATCCAAATACACCAGCGGCTTGCCATAGACTTGCGTGGCAAGCACGGGGAACTGCGAACGTATTTCCTGAACAGTCATAAGTGTTGGATAAGTGTGCAAATTTACATATTTTTGCAATATGATAGACTATATTAAAGGACAAATCATAGAATTAACCCCCACAGAGCTGGTCCTGGAAAACGCCGGTATAGGGTATTCCATCCTTATTTCCCTGCAAACGTACGAGGCATTCCAGCAGCAGACACAGGCCGTGGCCTACATCCACCACTACATCCGGGAAGACGAAGAACTCTACTACGGCTTTGCCACGAAGGACGAAAGAGAACTGTTCCGGCTCCTCATAAGCGTCTCCGGCATCGGGGTGGCTTCGGCCCGGATGATGCTCTCTTCCCTAACCTCGGAAGAAATCCGGCAGGCCATCCTTTCAGAGAACGTAAACCGCATTAAAAGCGTAAAAGGAATCGGCCTCAAAAGCGCCCAAAGACTGGTTTTGGAGCTAAAAGACAAAGTGGTGAAAGGAGAGGGAAGCGAAGGATCGGCCCTGTTCAAGGCCGACAATTCCGCCCTGGTGGAAGAGGCCACAACCGCCCTGGTCATGCTGGGTTTCAGCAAAGCCAACATAGCCAAGGTTCTGCCCGGCATCCTCAAGGAAAACCCCACTGCGCGCGTGGAAGACCTTATCAAGGCCGCTCTCAAGAAGCTGTAGAAGGGAAGGGGTCCCGTTCCACGTGGAACAAGCTATCGGCCGAAATAAACCAACAAAACGGAAATATCAGAAGGCGAAACGCCCGAAATCCTGGAAGCCTGAGCAATGGTCTCAGGCTTATATTTTGCCAATTTTTGCCGACATTCGATGGATAGGCCCTGGATTCCATCAAAGTCAAAATCGGCCGGAATCTTGATATACTCCAGGCGGTTGTTCTTTTCGGCCTGCTGCTTTTCGCGCTCTATATAACCGGCATACTTCAAGGAGACTTCTACGGAAGTAACAACCTCCTGTGGAAAAGTTCCACGTGGAACAAAATGCAGCAACTCTTCCAGGGAAAGCTCCGGGCGAGAGACCAGTTCCACCAGGTGTTTGGACTCGGAAATGGGGGTGGAACTCCGGGATTCCAAATAGGGATTAACCGCTTCCGGACGAAGTTTGAAGGTGTAAGAAAGGGCTTCCAGCTCCTTTACACGAGCATATTTTTCTTGGAGGAGACGGTAGCGCTCCTGGGTGGCAAGCCCCAGCTTATAGGACAGTTCGGTAAGCCGGAAATCGGCATTGTCCTGTCGCAACAGTATACGGAATTCGGCCCGGGAGGTGAACATCCGGTAGGGTTCATCCACACCCTTGTTAATGAGGTCGTCGATGAGAACGCCTATATAGGCCTGGTCCCGGTGCAGGACCAGAGGATCCCGCTCTTGCAGCTTCAGGTGCGCATTGATACCGGCCATGATGCCCTGCGCGGCAGCCTCCTCGTAACCGGTGGTACCATTGACTTGGCCTGCAAGAAAAAGGTTCTCCACCACTTTGGACTCCAAGGAATAGTGCAGGTATTGGGGGTCGAAATAGTCGTATTCCACCGCATAGGCCGGCTTGAACACAACAGCCTTTTCCAGCCCTTCGATGGCATGGAGGGCCTCCAGCTGCACTTCCAGAGGGAGGGAAGAAGAAAAGCCCTGCAGATAATATTCCGGCGAATCCTTGCCTTCCGGCTCCAGGAACAGCTGGTGGGAGTCTTTGTCGGAAAAGGTCCGGAGCTTGTCTTCAATGCTGGGGCAATAGCGGGGCCCCCGGCCGTGGATTCGGCCCGTGAAAAGCGGGGAACGGTCGAAGCCAGCCTTAAGAATCTCGTGCACCTTCTGGTTGGTATGAAGAAGGTAACAATCCATTTGGGGCATCCCGCCCTGAACGGCCGAAGGGATGTCCAGGAAAGAAAAGCGCTCCGGAGAAGCATCTCCCTGCTGAGGCGTCAAAGAATCCAGGTTCAGGGAACGGATGTCTATTCGGGGAGGGGTGCCGGTTTTCATGCGGGCCGTGGGAATGCCCAAGGCCGCCAGCTGGTCGGAGATCCCGTAAGAGGCCATCTCGCCAATCCGGCCTCCTTCGAAGGTATGCTCGCCAATATACATGCGTCCGTTCAGGAAGGTGCCGGCGGTCAAAATAAAGGCCCGAGCGTGAAAAATTGCACCCGTAACCGTACGAACGCCGCAAATTTTTTCATTCTCAAAGAGGAAATTTGCGGCAAAATCGGCATAAATACTTAATTTAGAATTACTTAGCAGAAAATTAAGCCAGGTACGGGAAAACAGCTGTTTGTCGCACTGGGCGCGCGGACTCCACATAGCCGGTCCCTTGGAACGGTTAAGCATGCGGAACTGGAGGGTGGCGGCATCGGTCACCCGGCCGGTGTAGCCACCCAGCGCATCAATCTCCCGGACAATCTGTCCTTTGGCAATTCCGCCCACGGCCGGGTTGCAGCTCATCTTGGCCAGCCCGTACAAATCCGGGGAAATGAGAAGGACCGATGAACCCAGGTTGGCCGCAGCTATGGCAGCCTCGCAGCCGGCATGGCCTCCGCCGATAACGATGATATCGAAACGCCCGGTCATACCTGCTCTCTGAGGGAAAGGTAATAATTCTCCTTGGATCGCATGGTAGCTATTTCTTCCGGAGTATGGTCGTCGTAGCCAATCAGGTGCAAAAGTCCGTGCACAATGACGCGGTTCAGCTCATCGGCAAATTCTGTCCCGTAAGTCACAGCATTTTCCCGGACAGAATCGATGCTGATGAAAAGGTCTCCCGACAGGCGTTTCCCCTCACAGTAGTCGAAGGTGATGATATCTGTATAATAATCGTGCTGAAGATATTTGAGGTTTACGTCCAGGATGTAGTTGTCCGAGCAGAAAACAATGGCGATATCTCCCAGAGAACGGATTTCACTCTGGGCCACCAACTTGAGCCAGCGGGCGGTACGGCGCTTCTCCTTGAAGGGGAAAACAATGTCTTGGGTAAAAAAAGAGACCATAAACCAATCTTTGCTGCAAATTTACTAAATTTGTGCGATATGAGTGAATTCAAGACCAATAAAGCCGTCTTTGTGGGCGTCATCCTGGAAAAGGGGGCCGAAAGGAAGGTGCAGGAATACCTGGAAGAGCTAAGGTTCCTGGCCGAGACGGCCGGCGCGGAGGGGGACAAGATGTTCACCCAGCGGCTGGACCGTCCGGACAAGGCCACCTACATCGGCCCGGGAAAGCTGGAAGAAATCAAAGCGTACTGCCAGGAGAACGAAATCGAGTACGTCATTTTTGACGACGAGCTCACGGGCATGCAGCAGCGCAACATAGAAAAAGTCATTGCCTGCAGCGACGTGATAGACCGGACGTCCCTAATCCTGGAAATCTTCGCCCAGCGGGCCAAAACCTCCTACGCCAAAATGCAGGTGGAACTGGCGCACTACAACTACATGCTGCCGCGCCTCGCGGGCATGTGGACGCACCTGGAACGCCAACGGGGCGGCATGGGCACCCGCGGCGGCATGGGTGAAACCCAAATAGAGATAGACCGCCGGATTGTAAAGCAGCGCATTGCCAAGCTCAAGGAAGACCTCAAAAAGGTGGACAAGCAGATGGCAACGCAGCGTGGCAACCGGGGCTCGCTGGTGCGCCTGGCGCTGGTGGGCTATACCAACGTGGGGAAGAGTACGCTCATGAACCTGCTGGCCAAGAGCGATGTCTTTGCCGAGAACAAACTCTTTGCCACGCTGGACACCACCGTAAGGAAGGTGGTCATCGAGAACGTGCCGTTCCTGCTAAGCGACACCGTAGGATTCATCCGCAAGCTGCCCACGCAGCTGGTAGAGGCCTTCAAGAGCACCCTGGACGAGGTCCGCGAGGCCGATGTCCTGCTGCACGTCGTGGACATCTCCCACCCGGACTTCGAGGAACAGATGGCCGTGGTGGAACAGACGCTGCGGGAGATTGGCGCCGCCAACAAGCCGGTCTATGTGGTGTTCAACAAGGTGGACGCCTACTCCTACGAGCCCTACGACCCCTTCTCCCTGGAGCCTCCCAAACCCATCAACCGCACGCTGGAAGAGCTCAAGAACAGCTGGATAGCCGAGGAAAAGACCCCTTGCATCTTCATCAGCGCCAAGGAGCGCATCGGCATAGACAAACTCCGCAGTGACCTTTACAAGATTGTCGCAGAAATCCATGCGGGAAGGTATCCCTTCAATAATTTCCTGTGGTAACAAGGCTCAGTACAGGTTGCCTGTAACCGTTTCGGGGATGGCGGAATTTTGGCCGATATAGCAGGGCTCTTCTTTTGCAAATACAGGAGAAATCGTTTATATTTGCAGCGATGAGGCTCATAAAGCGCAATATGGCTCAGATTATCGCCTTGTGTGAAAAGCACAAGGTGCTGGAGTTGTATGTCTTTGGCTCTGTGCTCACTCCGTACTTCAACAAGAACAGCGATGTAGACTTCACCGTTGTTTTTGACAAGCCTGCCGTGGAAGATTATTTTACCAACTATTTTGACTTTAAATTTGCGCTGGAGGAGCTTCTACAGAGGGATGTAGACCTTATTGAGTATAATGCCATCCGCAATCCCTATTTCAAGAAAGAAGTAGACCAAACCAGGAAGGTTATTTATGGATAAGGTGCTGGAAGTTTGTTTATCGGATATCATGACAAGTATATAACGGATAGAGTCTTTCTTTGAAAACAGGCCTATGCGTTTTGAGGATTATTGCTCTGATTGGCAATTACGTCTGGCCACAGAGCGTTGCATAGAAATCATTGGAGAGGCAATGAATAGGATTTTAAAATCTTATCCGAATATCCCTATCAGTAATGCGAAGGCAATTGTCGGAACCGGAATAGAATTATCCATGCTTACGATGCTATTTCGGAAGACATTATTTGGGCAATTGTAGTCAATCACCTTCCTAAACTGAAAGAGGAAGTATTGGCCCTTCAGCAGCGTGGTTTTGAACAGTAGCATATCTCGCTCACCCCGGGGCATTCCCATTACACCCGGCTACAATAATTTAAGTTCCCTTTCCTGTGGTAACAAGGCTCAGTACAGGTTGCCTGTAACCGTTTCAGGGATGGCGGAAACCTTTTTATAGCTGTCCACTTCCTTTCCGCCGGGCGAGGTGAGGACAAGGCTCCCACCGGAGAGCGCAGCGTTGTAAGGCCCCCAGGCCGACCCGCCGGCATAGCTGCCGCTGAGCTGGTTGTCGGAGGAAAGGGTGTAGCTGCCGGTAAAGCGGGTATATCGGCCCTCGCCTATCTTCTGGTAGAGCGTAAAGTTGCCGTTGGAAGCAAATTCCAGAAAGACACTCACGTTCACGGAACCCACAGAGGCCTTCGTGGCCACGGAAGTGAGTTCCCAGTAGCCCGTAACATCTATTTGGGTGGAAACGGGCTCATCTATCTTTTCTTTTTCGCCGCATGCGGCCAGTGCGAGCAGCAGCGCTGCCCATGTCAATATCTTTTTCATCATAACCATCCTCCTGTACCGTTACCACCGTCCACATCGCGGACGATGATGGAAATATCCTGCTCCATCTCCATGCCGCCCGGGGGGTTGTCACCGCCACCCACGTGGTCGCCGCCGCCCACCGCCGTAATGGCTATCTTGCCGGAGCCTATCTTGGTGGGGTGGATATACAGGCGGCCGAACTGGACGTAAGCGTAGCTTTCTCCTTCCGGCGTGCTGGGGTAATTCTTGTTGTTGGTCCCTTGAATCTTCTGGAGTCCCAGCGCATCGACGGTGGCCTGCGGCACATCTACGTTCAGATAAGTCAGGCTTACGGAAGCCGTGCCAAAGGTGGCGGTCAGGTCTATCCACTGTTTCTCGCCGATATGGGCCGTAGAGGTTGGTGTACCTTCGATTTTCATCATGAGCCGCCACGCGTCGATGGCGCCGGTTCCCATCTGGTGGTAGTAAGGGGCCAGGGCAAAAGGCTTATCCGTCTTCTTGTTCTCGTTGCTGGCGATGCGCTGGTCGATATCGTTTACTGAAGAGAGAATCATCCGTTTGAACTGATCACGGCTAAAGGTTTTACCCAGCTGCTTGGCATAAGAAAGCGCCAAAGCAACCACGCCGGAAACATGAGGGCAGGCCATGGAAGTTCCCTGCATATAACCATAATCGCTTTCGTAAATCTCTGTGGGTAAGGTAGAAAGCACACACGACTTTTCTCCTACCCCATGATAATATTCGCCGCCTGGTGCACTGATATTGCAACCCGGACCATAATTGGTATAATACGCAGGCAGGAAATCCGGAGCAAAGGCCGATACACTGATGATGTCCACGAAAGCTCCGGGGTAGTGAGCATAATTGTGCGAATCGTTACCGGCAGCAAAGATGGCAAGGTTACCGTCCAGGACGGAATTGTTCTTCGAGGCTTCAAAATAATGGATGGCGTCTATTTCGGCCGTTCCGGCTCCCTTCATATAATTGTTGTCGGATGTAAATGCGTTTGTATATCCGTAAGAGCAGGAAATTATGGAAGCCCCCATGTCGGCGGCATACTTGATGGCCCGGGCTGTAACGCTGCCGGAACCGCTGCCGGAAGCAAATCCGGAGAAAATCTGGCAGCTCATTATTTTCACGCCATCCTTGCTCCCGCTTCCGCCGGCTACACCGGCCACACCACGATTATTGTTATTCACGGCCGAGATGGTCCCGGCGCAGTGCGTACCATGTCCCACGTCTCCGTAAACCCGGCCGTTGGAAATGGTGAAATCGGTCCAGGAAATATCACCGCCCGTCACAAAGTTATATCCGTAAACATCGTCGATATAGCCGTTTCCGTCGTCATCGACGCCATTCCCGGGGATTTCCTTTGTGTTCACCCACATATTGTCTTTAAGGTCCGGATGGTTGTATTTTACACCCTCGTCCACAACAGCCACAATAATGTCGGGGTCACCGCAGGTAAGGCGGTTCCAAACGTCCTTCACGTTGATATCGGCCCCTTTGGCCACAACCTTCGAGTAAGCGCTGCTTCCCTGGTTGTTATAGTGCCACTGGTCCAGGAGCATGGGGTCATTGAAGGTGCCCGCCGCCGCTCTGGTAGCTAAGGGTTCCTCTGCCGGATAAATATCACCTTCATACATCTTTCTGGCAATACTGTTGTACTCCACCAAATCGACTTCGGAAAAGGAGGCCATGCTGCTGACGGCTTTTTCCAGGTTCCGTCCCTCTTCCAAGCTTACCTCATACCAGCGGTCCAGGCCGAATTCTTTTTCCAGGGCTTCTTTCCCCTTGAAGGAGGGGAAAACGGGCTCTATGGCCTGCACGCCGTCCACTTTCAAGTGCGAGAGCTCTTCTGCCGTGGGCGGCGCATTGAACTTCACCAGGAAAGAAGAGGATTCATAGTTCTCCGAAGGAATAATGACTTTGGTGGCAACGGCAGCCTCCTCATTCTCCAAAACCGGGAGTTTCGTTTCCTGAGCCTTGTTACAGGCACAGATTACAACAAGCAGCGAAATAAGGTATGCTATTTTTTTCATATTCTTTTTTAGACAGGAAAAGTCCGGCAGAGGAATTCCGCCGGGCTTTCCTTTTAATTAGTTCTACAGAAAGACGTTAGAACCGATGGTCAGCCACAGGCTGCATGGTACGGTTCTCTTTCTTTGTGAGCCTCCGGTTGTAAGATACGGTGACCTTCACGGAAATGGGCTTGGGATCGCGCTCGAAGACACATTTCACTACCGGAGCGGCTTTCAGCTCGTTAGCCCCCACCATTTCGGCAGGACGTGCCAAAGATGCGGCCGGAGCAGCAGCGGCAGTAGTTACTCCGCTAGGGAGAACAAGCTTAAAGGCGCCATTTTTGTTTGCATAGTACCAGTCGCCATTGTTGTAATTAGCCAAAGAGACGAGCAGGGATTTCTCTTCCGGGAAGGTAATCACCCCGTCCACGCAAGTACCAAAAGGAATGCCTTTTTCGACAACTTCGTCAAAGGAGAAACCTCCCTCCACCATATAATAGCCGGCCAAACTGGCGATGGAAATCATACCATAGCCCCAATTTACGCCGATTTCTTGAGGAGCGATATAGACGTGTTCGGCATCCGGGATGGTAATGACAATGTCATAGGACTTGCTGGTATCCCAGTCTCCGGGATCGTTATACCCGTACTTCTCATCGTAAGGATAGATCATCTTGAAACGAGTGGGATCGTCCTCGCTCTGCGCCATTTCCACTTCCCAGGTCAGGTTCTCAACACCCCAGAAAGTGGTGAAGAAATCTTCTGTATACTCTCCTGTGCCAATGGGCTTCCAGACCTCGGGGCTGGGCGTAGTGGCGAAGATGCTGTATGCAAGACCTTCCATATCCCCATTGGTCGCCCAAGCGACAACGGCATATTCGGTACCGGGATCCAGATCTCCAACGGCGTCATAATAACCGCCTGTTCCGTTAATGGCACTGAGAGCTGCCGCATCGACGGCGTATGTACCCTTTTCGTCTGCCTTAAGGGCTGCAACAAATTTATTTGTCAGGGAAGAAAGCTTGGTCACAGCAACGTGAACATCTGTCAGATCCTTTCCGGCGATACCGAAAGCAAACGAATTGTACTCGTTGTAACCGGCACTCGCATAGCGCTCAGGGGTAGGCTCCGTGAAAATACTCAATACCACAGACTTCTCTTCCACATCTCCCTCAGCCACGTGATTGATAATCACATAGCCTGCTTCCTGGGGCGCGCCGGCCCCATCATAGGAGACCACAACAACGGTATAGATACCGCTCGTTTCCGGGGCAAGCTCCAGCGTTGCGTACTTCTTGTTCTTTTCCTCATCCAGCTCAAAGTCGGAGAACTTTGCGGACGCATCGGTACCGTCGGTAATGAACGGTTCTCTGTTAAGGGCCTGGGTCGATGTGAGTTCTCCCGGATATACGGCATATTTGACAAAACTCACATCCTTGCCGGCCTCAAGAATAACCGGCGTCACACCGTCATAGCTGTAATCGGTTTCAACTTTCAGAGAGAAATCTGTACGGGTGAAACCTTCGGCGATGCCGACATTGTCGTGATCGGCCACATGCCAACCACCGATGCCGGACATATAATACCATTCCGTGTAGAGATAGAATCCGCCCCTGCCATCGTAGTAAGCATAGGCGTCCAAGTTCCCGGCTTTTACCTCATCGAGGAAGGAGCCGAAGCCGACCTTATTACCATTAAGATCCTTGTAGTAACCATAATTGTCATATATCCACACATCTGCTCCGTAGGAGGAATGAGTCCATCCTGTGTACTGGGAAGGAATCTGGATGTACTGGTTACCCTCGTCATCGGTTTCATTGACATACCAGAGGAAGGTCCATTCGCCTTCGCCCTCGGCATCTGCCGTACCAAAGAAGCCATATCCCTCATAGAAATCTTTGTAAAAATGGGTGTCGGGAATAGTTTCCGTGAAGCAGGTGCGGACACCGTCCACTTCGTAAAACTTGAGGTAGGTATCCACTTCTTCTCCCCACCAATCCTGTACCCAGTGAATAACCGCCTTTTCGCCGGTCTTGGGATTCAGCACATACTCCATCTTAACCCGCAAGACAGAGAAATCAAAAGCGGTACGATTGGAAGTATAAATTGAGGCATAGGCAGGATCTTCCACCCTGATGTTTGCCTTGTACTGGACGCCTTCCTTGGCATTGTCAAAGCTTAGGGTAAAAGAGGTTTCGGACTGACCGTCGGCAAAGACAATATCAGTTGCCTCAAAAATGCCATCTTCAGAATACGTAACCACAACGGGAACCCTAATCTCACCCTTGGTTTCCGTGCGGGCAACGGTGACTTCAATGGAGGGATCCTGTGTCGGATTGAACACATGGCTGCCGGAAACTTCCTGCACAGGGAAATAAACCCCATAGCAGCCCTCAGAATCGGCCGCAGCAAGTGTATATACATCCTCCACTTCCTTCTTGCAGGAGGCCAGGGCAAACAAAGACGCCGCCAATACTAAAGTATATTTAACAATTTTTTTCATCGTTCACTAAGTTTATTCTTCATCAGGAACAGGTGTAGGAGTAGTGGCACCGGGGTTGTTGTCGGCCTCGCTGATAAGCTTGTTGGCCTGAATCTCGGTGTTGGGAATCTGGTAGATGAGAATGGGGTCGTTGCCTGAGATTACGAACACGTAGTTCGCCTCGAAACCGCCTCCGCGGCGGTCGAAACCCTTGCCCTGACGAAGGATGTCAAAGTAGGTAAGACCTTCGCCCCACAGCTCTACACGGCGCTGGAAGAGGACCTCCTCTACCAGGGCGTCCTTGCTGGACGACTGGAAGTCATAGCCGGGATTGCGGTAGCCGGAGACAAAGCCCTGGAGCGTGGAAAGGGCCGCACCGGCAGCTCCCGTCTCGGCCTCACATTCGGCCTTGATCAGGTACATTTCCTCGATTCGCATGAGCGGAATGTCGCAGGCGTTGGTAGAAGTGTAAAGCTCGTCCTTATACGGGGCGAATTTTACCTGGGCATAGCCGGGGATGCTCTTGCTGATTACGTATGTCTGCTGCTCGGCCGTCAGGTTGCCGGACATGCTGTCGGCATCCAGGAACCAACCCTTGCGGACATCGGTGGCGGGAATCTGGTTGTACAGCTTCTTGTTCACCATTCTCCAGGCACCCACGGAGGCATAGCCGTAGTTCAGGGAACCCATGTGGGAAGGCCAGTTCACAATGCCGGAGGTGACCACACGGTCGGTCTCGGCAATGGAAATACCCCACATCCAGTCTTCTTCCGTCATGTCGTTGAAGCTAGGCTTGGAGGCACCTGCCAGGCTCTTGGGAGTAGCACTGCTGGCTTCAATGGCGGCGTTGGCATCGGAAAGGGCGGCCGCGTAGTTCTTCATGACCAGATTTACGCGGGCGCGCAGACCCAGGGCCACATCCAGACTCACGTAACGCTTGTCGGCGCGGGTTTCCGAGCTCTTGCCCAGCAGGTCTACGGCCAGATCCAGGTCGGAGAGAATCTGAGAGTAAACCTCTTGCACGGTGTTGCGGGCGCAGCCGTTGGCCGCAGCCTCATCGGCATTGGTATCCAGAATGAGCGGAACGCAAGGGGAGCTTTCGTGACCCTTGTAGTTGAACTGGTAAATCTGGGCCAGATTGAAGTAGTCGAAGGCGCGGATGGCCAGGGCCTGGGCCAGGTAGTACTGGGCCACGCTGTCTTCCGTCTCCGGATCCATGATGGCAACCACTTGGTTCGCCGTATAGATTTGGTTATAGAGCGTCTCCCAGACGGTTTGGGTAATCTGGCTGGTGTAACGGTGGTCGGACATCATGTCCAGGCCATAGCTGAACCAGTTGTAACCGATATCCAGGCCCACCAAGTCGGTTCCGCGGGAGTCCATGAACAGCATGATGGAAGGATAGCCGAAGTCGTTGTGGCGGCTGCCGGTAACGTTCATGTAAACGCTGAACATGGCGGTAATACCACTGACGCTGGCGCTCACCATCGCCGGGTTGGCGGCCACTACTTCTTGCTTCTGCACGCTGGTGACGGTGCTTCCGTAAGGTTCAGTATCCAATTTGGCGCAGCTGACGAGAACTGCAGCAGCAAGAAGGGCTGCAGAAGATATGCAATTGAACAATTTCATAATCGTCATAGTTTAGAAAGTGAGTTTTACACCACCGGAAACCGTACGGAGTGCGGTATAGAGGGCGGTAGTTGCAGAGGTAATACCCTGACGGGGATCCAGTCCGGTGCGGGCCGAGAAGACGGCCAGGTTGTCGCCGGCCACATAGATACGGGCCTGTTCCACCTTTATCTTGCGCGTCCACTTCTGGGGAATGGTATAACCAAAGGTTACATTATTCAGGGACAGATAATTGGAGGAAATGAGCCAGCGGTCAGAGGTGGAGGTTGTGTACTGGTCCGTGGCACATACCCTGGGAATGTCGGTGTCCGTGTTGGTGGGAGTCCAGGCATTCAAGATATCCATGTGCCAGTTCTGACCGGCGCTGGAGGTGCCGCCGTTATGCATGAGGCGGACATAACCACTGTCGTACAGACGGCCGCCAAGCTGATAGGAGAGCTGGACGGAAAGGTCGAAGCCGTAAGCCGAAATGGAGGTTCCGAAACCGCCGAAGAACGGGGCCAGGAGGTTGCCCGTAGGCTGGCGGTTGGTAGAGTTGGCCTTGGACCAGTCGGAGGTCTTGTATTCCTCTTCCGTATCTGTGTCCTTTGCCCAGTATTGGGCAAGGCCCGTTTCGGGATCTACACCGGCATATTTCACCAGGTACATCTGGTAACGGGAATCGCCCTCGCGATAGATGTAGATGCCGTCAATCAGTTCTCCTTCCAGATCTTCTGCCAGGGAGACAATCTTGTTCCGGAGATAGGTGATGTTGGCAAACACGTCCCACTGGACATGTTTGGTGCGCACGGGGGTGCTGTTCAGTTCCAATTCTACGCCGTAGTTGGCAATGGAACCCACGTTCACCGGGATGCTGGTGTAACCGTTGGAACCGGCAACCGGCATGCTGTAGAGCAGGTTGGAGGAGGTACGGTTAAAGTACTCCAGGGTACCGGAGAGCTTGTTGCTCCAGAGGTTAAAGTCCACACCGGCGTTGAATGCGTTGGTGGTCTCCCAGGTCAGGTCCGGGTTACCCTTGAAGGAGAGGTTGCTGTCGGAGAATACGCCATCGGCACCGGTCATGCTGTACTGGTCCAGATACGGATACCAGTTGGTCATGTTGTCACTGCCCTGCTGGCCGAAGGAAGCCTTCAGCTTCAGGAGGTCCACCCAATCGGCCGTGAAGAAATGCTCTTTGTTGATGACCCATGCGGCGGAAGCGCTCCAGAAGTTACCCCAACGCTTGTCTGGGGCAAAGCGGGAAGAAGCCTCGCGGCAGAAGGAGGCCGAGAGGAAGAACGTGTTGTTGTCGTCATAATTCAGACGGCCCAGCCACTTGCTGTGGGCAAAGCTGCCCGCGGAACCGCCGCCATGCTTCTGGTCGATGGAATTGTTCACATAAGAAACGCCCTCGCGATACAGATTCTGGCCGCTGGCCCACACATTCCAGGTTTCGTAGCTGCTGTTTTCATAGGCGGCCGTCAGGTCGAAGTTGTGGCGGGTGCCCAGTGTGAAGTGGTAGTTGCCCAGCACCTGCTCCGTGAGGCCCTGATAACGGGTCTGGTCCTGAGACACGGTGCCGCCGTATGCCGCGCTTTGTCCATACAGGGAGCTGCCGGCGCTGTTGTAGCGGGTGTTGTCAATCATGGCCGATACGGTTCCCGTCACGGTGAGGTTCTTCACGGGTATGAGGGAAATGTAGCCCTTGGCATTCAGCAGGTCGGTCTTGTATTCTTCCTCCTGGTAGGTAAGGTCGCCCAGCGGGTTGGAGATGGACATCCAGTTACGGGTGTTGGGGGTGCTGGCACCATCGCCCCAGTCGAAGAACTTGTTGCCGTTCTCTGTGATAATGTAAGGCTCGCCCAGATTGCCGCTTGCATCGGCATCCTGCGTACGGACGTACATGGGATACACCGGGGCAATGAAGTTGGCAATGAAGAAGGCGTTACCGGAAGAAGAAGTGGAGGTCTGCTCGCTGGGATAGCGGCTGGTATAGTTGGTGAAGCCCACATTGGTTCCAATCTTCATCCACTTTTTGGCCTGGTAGTCCACGTTGGCGCGGAAGGTGAGGCGGTCGAAACCGGAGCCCACAATGACGCCGCCGTCGGAAAGGTAACCGGCGCTCACATAGTAGTTAAGTTTGTCGTTGCCGCCGGAAACGCTCAGGTTGTATTCCTGGCGCATCTGGCTGTGGAAAGTCTCTTCGGCCCAGTTGTCCGGGGTATAGTAGTACTGGCCGTCAAAATAGCCCAATGTGGCTTTGGGGTTCAGTTTCCCGTTGGTTCCAAAGAGGTTCTGTCCTTCGGGTACCGAGTAAATCTGGTAACCGAGGATGGCGGGGAAACGGCCGTTGGCATAGATGGCGGCGTCGTAGTCGCTGTAGCCCAGGTTATAAAGGGCGGCGTTGTTCCATGCCGTATAGAGCTGTTCCATGTAAGTCCCGGTCTGGGTCATTACATTATAGTTCTTGACGGCACGGGAGTTCACGCCGATACGGGCGTCAAAGTTAATTACGGCATCGGCCGATTTGCCCCGCTTGGTGGTGATGAGGATAACGCCGTTGGCACCCCGGGAACCGTAAAGGGCTGCAGAGGCAGCGTCCTTGAGGACGGTCATGGACTCGATGTCCTGGGTGTTGATGGCAGAAATGTCACCATCGTAAGGAACACCGTCCACCACATACAGAGGGGACATGCTGATGCCGGAGCTCATGGAGCCATAACCACGGATGCGCACGGTGGAACCGGTACCCGGCTGGCCGTTGGACGACATGGTCTGGACACCGGAAACGGCGCCGCTCAGGGCATTGGTAATGTTGGACGTCTGGCGCTTCTCTATGGTCTCGGCCTTCACGGTAGAAGCCGATCCGGTAAAGGAAGCGCGGGTTGCGGTACCATAGGCCACCACAATGGTCTCGTCCAGGAGCTGCGAGTCGTCCTGAAGGACAATGTTCAGGGTGGTCTGGCCGTTCACGGGAACAGACACGCTCTGGTAGCCCATGCAGCTTACTTCCAGAACTCCGTTGGCGGGAACGCTGAGTTTATAAGCGCCGGACACATCGGTCAGGGCATAGACGGTGGTAGAACCCACCAGCACCACATTGGCGCCCACAATAGGTTCACCGGCTCCGTCCGTCACGGTACCGGACACACTGATATTCTGTGCCGCCACCGAAAGGGACATTGCCAGGACTGCCACTGCCGAAAGAAAAATCTTGAACTTTTTCATAAGCAAGACATTAGTTAAACA
>FLNY01004660.1_pt1 | contig 54038 bp, 42 predicted proteins | sample 1140381 | NCBI WGS metagenome assembly FLNY01 (sample SAMEA3878172, study PRJEB12797) | bioreactor metagenome | biome: Moose rumen | place: Sweden | collected 2011-10
GCTTATCCTGACCCAGCGTGGATACCCGGCGGTGCAGCTGGCGCCACAACCGGTATACCAGAGGCTGGTCCGACCCGGTCCTCTCGTACTAAGGTCAGACCTTCGCAAACTTCCAACGCCCACAACAGATAGAGACCGAACTGTCTCACGACGTTCTGAACCCAGCTCGCGTGCCACTTTAATCGGCGAACAGCCGAACCCTTGGAACCTGCTCCAGCCCCAGGACGTGACGAGCCGACATCGAGGTGCCAAACCGCTCCGTCGATTTGAGCTCTTGGGAGCGATCAGCCTGTTATCCCCGGAGTACCTTTTATCCTATGAGCGATGGCCCTCCCATTGGGAACCACCGGATCACTTTGCCCTACTTTCGTACCTGCTCGACTTGTTTGTCTCCCAGTCAAGCCCGCTTATGCCACTGCACTCTTCGCGCGATTGCCATCCGCGCTGAGCGGACCTTGGGAAGCCTCCGTTACTCTTTTGGAGGCGACCACCCCAGTCAAACTACCCACCAAGCGGTGTCCATCTCTCGATGTTAGGCCCCGGGCGAGCAAAGGGTGGTATTTCAATTGGCGACTCCACGAGAACTAGCGTTCCCGCTTCGCAGTCTCCCACCTATGCTACACATCACTCGTCCAAGACCAGCGCTAAGCTATAGTAAAGGTTCACGGGGTCTTTTCGTCCCGTTGCGGGTAGGCGGCATCTTCACCGCCACTACAATTTCACCGAGCTCACGGCTGAGACAGTATCCAGATCGTTACACCATTCGTGCAGGTCGGAACTTACCCGACAAGGAATTTCGCTACCTTAGGACCGTTATAGTTACGGCCGCCGTTTAACGGGGCTTCGATTCAGACCTTCGGCTTGCGCCTAAGCCCCCCTCTTAACCTTCCGTCACCGGGCAGGTGTCAGGCCACATGTGTCATCTTAACGATTTAGCGTAGCCATGTGTTTTTGGTAAACAGTCGCCTGGATCATTTCTCTGCGCCCACCTCACGGTGGGTCCCCTTCTCCCGAAGTTACGGGGTCAATTTGCCTAGTTCCTTAGCCGTGATTCACTCGAGCACCTTAGGATTCTCTCCTCGCCCACCTGTGTCGGTTTACGGTACGGGTCGCGCAACGCTACGCGATTACCAGATTTTCTTGCAAGTCTGCTTACCTGCGCTGTCCGATTGTCCGAAGACTCTCGGTACTGTCGGCTTTCAGTCTCCCTACGGCCTTCAACCACCTATTCCGTCAGGTGGCGGCAGTGTCACTTCTCGGTCTCTGGCTCTCCTGCTGCGCGAGTATCGGAATATTAACCGATTGGTCATCGGGTTCGCCTCTCGGCTACCCCTTAGTCCCCGACTAACCCTCAGCCGTTTAACGTCGCTGAGGAAACCTGGGGCTTACGGTGTGGATATTTCTATATCCATTATCGTTACTTATGCCTACATTTTCTTTTCCAGACGCTCCAGCATACCTCACGGTACACCTTCGACGCTGACTGGAATGCTCCCCTACCACGCGTACAGCGTACGCGTCCTTAGCTTCGGCGACAGTTTTAATGCCCGGTCATCATCCACGCATCACCGCTCGACTAGTGAGCTGTTACGCACTCTTTGAATGAATAGCTGCTTCCAAGCTAACATCCTAGCTGTCTTGGCGGTGTCACTTCGTTTCGTCTCAACTTAAACTGCTCTTCGGGGCCTTAGCTGAAGGTCTGGGCTCTTACCCTTTCGCCGACGGATATTAGCACCCGACGACTCACTCCCGGAATCTGAATTGCGCGCATTCGGAGTTTGTCAGAAATCGATAGGCGATGAAGCCCTCTTTTCCTATCAGTAGCTCTACCTCACGCAATCATAACCGAGGCTGTCCCTAAAGACATTTCGGGGAGTACGAGCTATCTCCCAGTTTGATTGGCCTTTCACTCCTACCCACAGCTCATCCAAGCCCTTTTCAACGGAAACTGGTTCGGGCCTCCAGTACCTGTTACGGTACCTTCACCCTGGCCATGGGTAGATCACTAGGTTTCGCGTCTGCTCGCACTGACTCAAGCGCCCTGTTCAGACTCGCTCTCGCTGCGGCTTACGTCCCTGAAGGACTTAACCTCGCCAGTGCAATGCAACTCGTAGGCTCATTATGCAAAAGGCACGCCGTCGCACCCGAAGGTGCTCCGACCGCTTGTAAACGAACGGTTTCAGGTTCTGTTTCACTCCCCTGCCCGGGGTGCTTCCCACCTTTCCCTCACGGTACTGGTCCACTATCGGTCTTCCGATCATATTTAGCCTTGCGGCATGGTCGCCGCAGATTCAGACAGGATTCCACGTGTCCCGCCCTACTCAGGTGCCACTCTCGAACCAACCCCGTTACCCGTACGGGCCTTTCACCCTCTGCGGACTGACTTTCCAGACAGTTCCGGTTCCTGGTTGATCCTTTGTAAGTGGTCCTACAACCCCGCATACGCCGTAACGTACACGGTTTAGGCTCTTCCCGTTTCGATCGCCACTACTCCGGGAATCGATGTTTCTTTCTTTTCCTGCAGGTACTAAGATGTTTCAGTTCCCTGCGTTCGCTTCGCCTTTCAGGCGATACACAGCCTTCAACTGTGTGGGTTACCCCATTCGGATATCTCCGGATCAAAACCTGTTTGCGGTTCCCCGGAGCTTTTCGCAGCTTACCACGTCCTTCCTCGCTTTCGGAAGCCAAGGCATCCTCCGTTCGCTCTTGTTCTCTTTCTCTTTTTTGTGAATCACTTGCGACTTCTTGTAAAGCCTCAAATGTAATACTCGTTTGCCTTATGAAATTGCAGTCCCTACAACTCGAAAAAACTCGAATTATATCAGACTATAATTTTCTTACCTCGTTATCTCTCTCAGTATTGTCAATGAACTTACGACGCACTCACAGCAGCGTCGGCTGTATAATAAAAAAGACTGCAAGAAAGTACAAGGCTACCGTGCCTTGAACACCGCGGGCGTGAGAGAGAGAAGGTCATGCTCCAAAAAGGAGGTGTTCCAGCCACACCTTCCGGTACGGCTACCTTGTTACGACTTAGCCCCAATTACCAGTTTTGCCCTAGGCCGCTCCTTTCGGTCACGGACTTCAGGCACCCCCGGCTTTCATGGCTTGACGGGCGGTGTGTACAAGGCCCGGGAACGTATTCACCGCGCCATGGCTGATGCGCGATTACTAGCGAATCCAGCTTCACGAAGTCGGGTTGCAGACTTCGATCCGAACTGAGATGACTTTTCGAGATTCGCTCCCTGTCGCCAGGTGGCATCCCTCTGTAGTCACCATTGTAACACGTGTGTCGCCCCGGACGTAAGGGCCGTGCTGATTTGACGTCATCCCCGCCTTCCTCACACCTTACGGTGGCAGTCCTGTCAGAGTCCCCATCATTACATGCTGGTAACTGACAGCAAGGGTTGCGCTCGTTATGGCACTTGAGCCAACATCTCACGACACGAGCTGACGACAACCATGCAGCACCTCGACTGGTGTCCCCGAAGGGACGTCACCATCTCTGGATCTCTTCACCAGCCGTTCGAGCCCGGGTAAGGTTCCTCGCGTATCATCGAATTAAACCACATGTTCCTCCGCTTGTGCGGGCCCCCGTCAATTCCTTTGAGTTTCATTCTTGCGAACGTACTCCCCAGGTGGATAACTTATCGCTTTCGCTTGGCCACCGACTGTGTATCGCCGACGGTTAGTTATCATCGTTTACTGCGTGGACTACCAGGGTATCTAATCCTGTTTGATCCCCACGCTTTCGTGCCTCAGCGTCAATGACGGATTCGTGAGATGCCTTCGCAATCGGTGTTCTGAGTAATATCTATGCATTTCACCGCTACACTACTCATTCCTCCCACGGCATCCGTATTCCAGCCTGCCAGTATCAAAGGCAGTTCCTGAGTTAGGCTCAGGTATTTCACCTCTGACTTGACAGACAGCCTACGCACCCTTTAAACCCAATAAATCCGGATAACGCTTGCATCCTCCGTATTACCGCGGCTGCTGGCACGGAGTTAGCCGATGCTTATTCGTGATGTACTCTCATCGACGTACGCGTACGTCTTATTGCTCCACCACAAAAGCAGTTTACGACCCATAGGGCCTTAATCCTGCACGCGGCATGGCTGGTTCAGCCTTCCGGCCATTGACCAATATTCCTCACTGCTGCCTCCCGTAGGAGTTTGGACCGTGTCTCAGTTCCAATGTGGGGGACCTTCCTCTCAGAACCCCTAGACATCGTAGCCTTGGTGGGCCGTTACCCCGCCAACAAGCTAATGTCTCGCGAGCCTATCCGTATCTGCCGAAGCTTTCAAACAAAGGTCATGCGGCCTCTGTTGTTATGGGGTATTAGACGGCGTTTCCATCGCTTATCCCCCGGATACGGGCAAGTTGCTCACGCGTTACGCACCCTTTCGCCGGTCGCCGGCGGGTATTGCTACCCCCGCTGCCCCTCGACTTGCATGTGTTAAGCCTGCCGCTAGCGTTCATCCTGAGCCAGGATCAAACTCTTCTTTGTATATTCAAATTTCTCTAAGCTTGCCCCTCGCTCTCTGATTCCAAAAGAATCAACGCTCTCGTTGTTCTCGGTACTTGCTTGTACTTTCTTAAGACAGTCTTTTCAAAGAACCTTTTAATTTTGGCGCTAAAAAAACCAGCCTCTTCGGCTGATGGCCACCCCGTCACTTGGAACGGGACTGCAAAGGTACGAACATTTTTTGATTTTGCAAATCTTTTAAAAAGATTTTTCAAAAAATTTGTTGTAAAAGAACTTTTGCAGCCGCCCTTCTCGAACGGGGATGCAAAGGTAGTCTTAATTTTTGAATCTGCAAATTTTTTTGAATATTTTTTTACCAAAAATACGGCCCAGACATCGCCCGGGCCGTATTATTAAATATAACGTATTGATTTTTACATCATACCGCCTGCGGGCATGGCGGGGGCTGCGGGAGCGGGCTCGGGGATGTCTACGATGCCGCACTCGGTGGTGAGGAACATGCCGGCCACGGAGGCTGCGTTCTCGAGAGCCACGCGGGCTACCTTGGTAGGATCTATGACGCCCACTTCGAACAGGTTGGCATACTCGCCGGTGCGGGCATTGTAGCCGAAGTCGGCCTTGCCTTCCTTGATCTTCTGGACAATGACGCTGCCGTCGACGCCGGCATTCTCGGCAATCTGGCGGAGGGGCTCCTCGATTGCCTTGGCAACGATGCGTATGCCGGTGGTTTCGTCGTCATTTTCGCCCTTCATGCCCTGGAGAGCCTCGCCTGCGCGGATGTAGGCGACGCCGCCGCCGGGCAGGTAGCCCTCCTCCACGGCTGCGCGGGTGGCGTTGAGAGCATCCTCGACGCGGTCTTTCTTCTCTTTCATTTCGACTTCGGTGGTGGCGCCGACATAGAGGACTGCCACGCCGCCGCCAAGCTTGCCGAGACGCTCCTTGAGCTTCTCGCGGTCATAGTCGGAGGTGCTGACCTCGATTTGCTTGCGGATCTGGTCTACACGGTCCTTGATGGCGGCCTTGTCGCCTACGCCGCCTACGATGGTCGTATTCTCCTTGGTGATGGTGACCTTCTCGGCGCGGCCGAGCATGTCGGGGGTGGCGTTCTCGAGAGTGAAGCCGCGCTCCTCGCTCACCACGACTGCACCGGTGAGGGTTGCGATGTCCTGAAGCATTTCCTTGCGGCGGTCGCCGAAGCCGGGGGCCTTGACGGCGGCAATCTTGATGGTTCCGCGGAGCTTGTTGACAACGAGGGTGGTAAGGGCCTCGCCATCGACGTCTTCTGCAATGATAAGCAGCTCGCGGCCTTCACGTGCGATGGGCTCGAGGATAGGAAGGAGATCCTTCATGGTGCTGATCTTCTTGTCGGTAACGAGGATGGCGGGGTTGTTGAGCTCTGCCTCCATCTTGTCGCCGTTGGTCATGAAGTAGGGGCTGATGTAGCCACGGTCGAACTGCATGCCCTCGACGACCTTGACTTCAGTGTCGGTGCCCTTGGCTTCCTCGACGGTGATGACGCCGTCGCGGCCCACCTTTGACATTGCGTCGGCGATGAGCTTGCCGATGTAGGAATCGTTGTTTGCGCTGATGGCTCCGACCTGCTCGATCTTGGAGTAGTCGCTGCCTACCTGCTTGCTCTGGGACTTGAGGCTATCGACGACTGCGGCGACGGCCTTGTCGATACCGCGCTTGAGGTCCATGGGATTGGCACCGGCGGTAACGTTCTTGAGGCCCACGTTGATGATGGCCTGGGCAAGCACGCTGGCGGTAGTGGTGCCGTCACCGGCCTGCTCGTTGGTCTTGGAGGCAACTTCCTTGACCATCTGGGCACCCATGTTCTCGAAATGGTCTTCGAGCTCAATCTCCTTGGCGACGGTGACACCGTCCTTGGTTACCTGGGGAGCGCCGAACTTTTTGTCGATGACGACATTGCGGCCTTTGGGGCCGAGGGTCACCTTTACAGCGTCGGCAAGCTGGTCTGCGCCGCTCTTCATTGCGGAGCGGACGTCGGTATCGAATCTGATTTCCTTTGCCATGACTTACAGGATTGCTAAAATGTCTGACTGTTTGACGATGAGGTATTTCTTGTCTTCGACGGTAACCTCGGTGCCGGCGTACTTGCCGTAGAGGACAACGTCGCCGACCTTGACTTCCATGGCCTCGTCTTTCTTGCCGGGGCCGGCAGCCACTACAGTGCCCTGCTGGGGTTTCTCTTTTGCGGTATCGGGGATGAAGATGCCCGATGCGGTTTTGGTCTCGGCCTCCTTGGGCTCGATGACCACTCTGTCTGCTAAAGGTTTAAGCATAATATGTGTGAATTGTTTTCAAAATTAAGGCGTCTCCGGAAGTCCGGAAACGCCTTATTGAGAATCAACGTCCGTGCCAGTGACAAAATGTCAACTCGGGTTTCACATTCGAGAAACTACCTACTATAGAGCCCGTAGGGCGGCAGTAAGTCCCTTCCCCGAGGGAAGGGATTTAGGGATGGGGTAACGTGGACAGAAGAAATGTGCGTGAGGGGAAGTTTCGCAAGCCAGCACAATCATTTGAAGCATAAACAGTTCGTGCTTGCGAAACTTGAGATGTCAATACTTGTTGAGGGGGACGCCGGCGGTGAGCTGGTTGACTTTTTTGCGGACGTCCGAGACTACGGCGGCATGGGCGTCGAGCATCTTCTGCTGCTCGGGGGTGGGGGCCTCCTTGAGGGCGAGAAGATCGGACACGGAGGCGGCCGAGGCGAGGACTGTGTCGATGAGGTCGACCATGTAGGTCATGTCCTTTTCGACGAAGCCGCGGGAGGTGATGGCGGGGGTGCCGATACGCAGGCCGCTGGTCTGGAAGGGGGTGCGGGAGTCGAAGGGGACCATGTTCTTGTTGACGGTGATGTCGGCCTTGCCGAGCTCCTTCTCGGCGGTGCGGCCGGTGAGGTTGGCGAACTTGCCGCGAAGGTCGATGAGCATGAGGTGGTTGTCGGTGCCGCCGCTGACGACCTTGTAGCCGAGGGACACGAACTCACGGCACATTGCCGCGGCGTTGGCTACCACTTGCTTCTGGTAGGAGACGAACTGGGGCTGCTGGGCCTCGAAGAAGGCGACAGCCTTGGCGGCGATGACGTGCTCGAGAGGACCGCCCTGCACTCCGGGGAAGACGGAAGAGTCGAGGATCTGGCTCATCTTCTTGACTACGCCCTTGGGGGTGGTGCGGCCGCGGGGATCGTCGAAGTCCTTGCCCAGGAGGATTATGCCGCCACGGGGACCGCGAAGGGTCTTGTGGGTGGTGGAGGTGACGATGTGGGCGTACTTGACCGGGTTCTTGAGCAGGCCTGCGGCTATGAGTCCGGCGGTGTGGGCCATGTCGATCCAGAGGAGGGCGCCGACCTTGTCGGCGACGGCGCGCATGCGCTCGTAATCCCACTCACGGGAGTAGGCGGAGGCTCCGCCGACGATGAGCCTGGGCTTGTGCTCAAGGGCGAGGCGCTCGAAGGCGTCGTAGTCGACGCGGCCGGTTTCGGGGTCGAGGCCGTAGGATACTATATTATATAATATGCCGGAAGCGTTGACGGGTGAGCCGTGGGTGAGGTGGCCGCCCATGCTGAGGTCAAGGCCCATCATGGTGTCGCCGGGCTGGAGGACTGCCATCATGACCGCCATGTTGGCCTGGGCGCCGGAGTGGGGCTGGACGTTGGCCCACTCGGCTCCGTATATCTCCTTGATGCGGTCTATGGCAAGCTGCTCTATCTGGTCTACGACCTCGCAGCCGCCATAATAGCGTTTGCCGGGATAACCCTCGGCGTATTTGTTGGTGCAGATGGAGCCCATGGCGCGGAGGACGTCGTCGGAGACGTAGTTCTCGGAGGCGATGAGTTCGAGTCCGGAGTGCTGGCGCTCAGACTCTTTTTTGATGAGTTCGAAAAGCTGGATGTCTTGTTTCATGTGTCATGCAATTAGCTTTCAAATATAAGAATTTTAGTACCTTTGTGCAAGCATGAACGACCGAAAATTATTATCCTTCGAGCTCGGGCGCATGAGTCCCGAAGAATACCGCCGGCGCCCCGAAACGGGCATCGTGTTGATATTGGACAACATACGCAGCGCCCACAACATCGGCAGCGCCTTCCGGACCGCAGACGCCTTCGGTGTCGACAAGATCTGGCTCTGCGGAATCTGCGCCGTTCCCCCGTCGGCGGAGATACACAAATCGGCCCTTGGAGCCGAAGACAGCGTGCCCTGGGAGCACCGCGCCGACACCCTCTCCCTGGTAAGGGAACTACAGGCCTCGGGCTACACGGTCCTCAGCGCCGAGCAGACCGAGCACGCCATGCTCCTGCAGCACTTCCGCCGCGTGCCGGGCGCCCGCTACGCCATAGTTTTCGGCAACGAGGTCGACGGCGTGCAGCAGGAGGTCGTCGACGCCTGTGACGGCTGCATCGTCATCCCGCAGTTCGGTACCAAGCATTCCCTCAACGTCTCGGTAAGCATGGGCGTGGTGCTTTGGGAACTCGTACGGTAGCAAACGAAACCCATGCAAACCCTTTTTCTGAAACCGGGCGCCCGAAAGCCGTCCGGCAAGCATTATTTTATTGTATATTTGCGTATTACACTTTACGCCTCAGCCTATGAAGAAAAAAGCCATTTATTCAGCGCCCAGGAGCGAGGACGTCTCCCGGTTCCTGCCGTCCCTTCTTTGCACCAGTCCCGGTCTTGGTGAATCGGAGGGCATAGATTACGAAGACTGGACAGTACCCGAATGACCATGAAGACACGTTTCATCCCCTTCGCACTTGCGCTCCTGACCGCCACGGCATGCGCAAAAGAGGCGCCCCAGACAGAACCGGCACCCGGGCAGGTAATCATCACCGCCTGGCAGGAAGGCGCCCCCGGCACCAAAACCGCCCTCCAGGACGGCGGCACCCAGGTCTTCTGGGAATACGGCGACAACATCAAGGTCTTCTGCGACGGCGTCGGCAGCAGCTTCGTCTCCCAAATCTCCGACGTCTACGCCCAGTCGGCCGTGACCACTTTTGCCGGCACCCTCGAGGGCGTCCTCGTCGGAAGCGACAACGCCGCCGGCAAGAAACTGTGGGGCCTGTACCCCTACAGGGGCGACGCCACGTCCGACGGCAGCTCCGTCACCACCACCCTTCCCGACGACCAGACCGGCAGCCCCGGCAGCTTCTTCAAGCGCACCCAGATAACCCTCGCCTGCAACAACGGCCTCGGCCTCACTTTCTACAACGTCTGCGGCGGCTTGCGTTTCACCCTGAGCAAGAGCGGCATACGCAGCATCATCATCGAGGGCAACAACGGCGAGAGCCTCGCCGGTACCGTCAAGCTTGCCTTCGAGGGCGGCGTCCCCGTGGTCAAGTCCACCACCAACGGCTCCAAGTCCATCACCCTCACCGCCCCCCGCGGCGACTACTTCAAGACGGGCCAGTGGTACTACATCGTCATGCTCCCCGGCACACTCTCGAAGGGCTTCACCATGACCTTCCGCGGCGACAGCGAGACCGGCACCCTCAGCTCCACCGGCTCCGTCACGGTCAAGAGGGGCGTCTTCGGGCAGATTGCAAATATCGACCAGAACGTCACCCTCTCCAAGGCAGCCACGGGCGACTTCCTCCCCGAAATCCACAACGGCGACGAGGTGCTTGCCACCAACCCCCTCGTAGAGAAGTTCCTCACCGAAGTCACCTATCAGGAGAGGGACTACACCTCATCGGCCCTGATGAACTATCCTCCCGTAGCTCCCGGGCAGGCCGACCTTCCCCCCGTCTACGCCATCAAATGGACCGCGGACGCCAGTGCAGGCGAGCTCACAGGCAAGCTTGTCGACGGCGACTGGTCCAGGGAGGTCACCCTCGAGGCAGGCTCCTCCTTCATGGAAGTGAGCAATCTGCGCCCCAACGCCACCTATACCTACGAGGTCAAGGGGGCAGGCGGCACGGTCATGGCCAGCGGCTCCTTCACCACTACCGGACACCTCCATCAGCTCTTCTTCCAGAAGCAGATACGCAACTGCCGCGACCTCGGCGGCTGGAAGACCAAAGACGGCAGGACAGTCAAGTACCGCAAGGTCTACCGCGGCGGCAGGCTTGAGCCCAAAACCCTGTCCGAACAGGGCAGGGCCGACATCCTCGCCGAGGGCATCCGCGCCCAGCTCGACCTCCGCGGCACCAGCGACGTCCTCAGCGCCACCGCTCTCGGCGACGGCTGCGACTTCTGCGCCCCCGTCATCGAACAGGGCTACTCCACCATGCTCAAGAACTACGGCCCCCAGGTCAAACAGTGCTTCGAATTCGTGGTCTCAAGCGTCAGGAACAACCGGCCCGTCTACTTCCACTGCTCCCTCGGCCGCGACCGCACCGGCACTATGGGCATGCTCGTGCTCGGCATCCTGGGCGTCGACGAAGGCGACATCTCCAAGGAGTACGAACTCACACAGTTCGCCCCCCACTACTGGGGCACCTCCGACGGCGAGCATACCATCATGACCCGCCTCGCCGACTACGACGGCGCCGCCAACTACATCTGGAACAACTTCGTCAGCGGTTCCGAAACTTTCGCCCGCGGCATGGAGAAGTACCTTCTGTCCATCGGCGTCTCACAGTCAGACATCAACGATTTCCGCAACTTAATGCTCGAGTAAGCCCTATGAAGACACGTCACATACTCTTGGGAGCCGCAGCGCTCCTCGCAATGGCAGCCTGCTCCAAGGATGCTCCACGCACGCAGTTCCCTGTCACCATAACCGCCAGCCTCGAGGAAAGCACCCGCGTCGCCGTGACCGACGGCGGCAGCCAGGCCTACTGGGAGCCCGGCGACGCCATCAAGGTCTTCTACGAAGGCACCGGCAGCAAGTTCGAATCTACGTGCAAGTCCCTTTCGACGGTTTCCGATTTCACCGGCTCCCTGAACATCGTCGGAGGCGGCAACGAGGGCGTTGCACCCGGCTCATACATCTGGGGCCTGTATCCCTACAGGCTTGACGCCACCTCGGACGGCAGTTCCGTCACCACCACCCTGCCCTCAAGCCAGACAGGACGCGAAGGCAGCTTCGCCACCGGCACCAACATCACCCTCGCCCGGTCCGGCAACTTCGGCCTTGCATTCTACAACGTCTGCGGCGGCATACGCTTCTCCCTCACCAAGGAGGGCATAAAGCGCGTCACTCTCGAGGGCCTGAACGGCGAAAACCTCGCCGGCACTGCCAAACTGACCTTCGACGGCGGCGTCCCCGTGGTGCAGGAAATCACTGAGGGCGAAACTTCAATCACTCTCAGGGCTCCCGAGGGCGGCTCCTTCCAGACCGGGGTATGGTACTACATCGTATCCCTGCCCGCCACCCTCTCGAAGGGCTACAAGCTGACCTTCCGCTCCGAGGAAGGCACCGCCTCGCTCAGCACATCTTCCTCCGTCAGCATCAAGAGGGGCGTATTCGGCTCCCTGGCCAACGTCGACGCCTCCCTCGTATTCTCCTCCGGCGGCGGCGATGACTCCGGGGACATAAAAATCGAGATAGACGGCGAATTCTGGGACTGGGCCAACGTGGACGGGAACGTCAACTCCTCTCCCGGCAGCAGTTCGGCCCTCGAAGAAATCAAAGGTTTCGCAAGTGACAAATATATATACGTGTATGTCAAGCGCGCCAAGCTCGGCCGCTGGAACGAAATCTGGGGCGGCGAAAGCAATGTGGGCTACTACTACTATGACTTCGACATGGACAACAACCCCTCCACCGGCAGCCATGAAGAGAATTCCCACGGCAGCTATGAATGCTGGACCTACCTGTACATCTTCGGCGGCAGTGCGGACGCTCCGGTATTCAGGGTAACGCCTCCCGGCAGCGCCAAAGGCATGACTATCAGCAAAGTCATTTGCGCCGGAACCGTTACCGACGACGCGGTCCTGACGGAAATAGCATTCCCGCGCTCAGACCTGGCTGCCATTACCGCCAACACTGTCACCGTTTCTGTCTGGGGTAACAAAGACGCAGGTCCATTCATGAAAACCACCATCAAAATCAGCGACGGCGACGATCCCGAGCCCGAAGACCCCGACGACCCGGACCCTCAGGATGACGATGACGAACCTACAGACGGCATTGTCATAGACGGGAAGATGTCCGACTGGACTTCGGTCGAGGGAGTGAGCACTCCCGGCAGTGTCTGTAAGGAAATGAAGGTCACCAACGATGACGAAAACTTCTACTTCTACCTTGCAAGCGAACCCGGCCCCAGAGGCTCGACACTTTGGGGAGAGAGCGCAGGATACTACTACCTCGACTTCGACCTTGACAACGATGCCTCCACCGGAGTTGCGGAAGGCAGCAGGGAAGGATTCGAAGCGTATACGTATCTCTATCTCTTCGGAGGCAGCGCAGATTCTCCCTACATCGTAGAGTCTCCCAAAGGAACTTCTTCTTACGGAGTGAAAACAAGCGGCATAGTGGCAAAGGGCGTGATAAGCGCCGATCTCATCGAGATCGAACTTTCCATTCCTTTTGCCAACTTCGATGCGGCCCCTGTCTCCGGACAGACCATCAGGGTGCTCAGCTGGCGCAGCAAGGACGGAAGCGTAATCGAACAGGTTTACACCGTCAAATAGCCCCCAGCCCGGCGCAGGTTGATGCGGCCGGGGCGAGAAACATTCAGGCCGGTCCTGTTGAGGGGGCCGGCCTGATTGATGCGTGCGAGTGAAAAAAGAGTCTAGCGGAGCTTCTTGTAGCCGTACCGGCAGGTGTCGCCGAGCTCGAGTTCGATCTTCATCAGGCGGTTGTACTTGCAGATGCGGTCGGTGCGGCTGAGGGAGCCGGTCTTGATCTGGCCGCTGTTGGTAGCGACTGCGATGTCGGCGATGGTGGTGTCCTCGGTCTCGCCGGAGCGGTGGCTGGTGACGGTGGTGTAGCCGTGACGGTGGGCCATCTCGATGGCGTCGAGGGTCTCGGTAAGGGAGCCTATCTGGTTTACCTTGATGAGGATAGAGTTGCCGGCGCCCATCTCGATACCCTTCTGGAGATACTTGACGTTGGTTACGAAGAGGTCGTCACCCACGAGCTGGCAGCGGTCGCCGATGGCCTTGGTGAGCTTGACCCAGCCTTCCCAGTCCTCCTCGGAGAGGCCGTCCTCGATGGAGTCGATGGGGTACTTCTCGATGAGTTTCTTGAGGTAGTTGATTTGCTGGTCGGTGGTGAGCTTGCGGCCACGGGGGTCTTTCTTCTTACCGTCCTTGAGCTGCTTGTAGTCGTACCAGAACTTGCCGTCCTCACCCTTGAAGCAGAACTCGGAAGCGGCGCAGTCCATTGCGATGGTGATGTCCTTGCCGGGCTCCAGGCCTGCGGCCTTGATGGCCTCGATGATGCAGTCGAGGGCGTCGTCGATGCCCTTGAGAGCGGGAGCGAAGCCGCCTTCGTCACCGACTGCGGTGCTGCAGCCACGGTCCTTGAGGACTTTCTTGAGAGCGTGGAAGACCTCGGCACCCATACGGACAGCCTCGGCCTCGCACTTTGCGCCGACGGGACGAATCATGAACTCCTGGAAGGCGATGGGGGCGTCGGAGTGGGCTCCGCCGTTGATGATGTTCATCATGGGGACGGGGAGGACATAAGTGTTGGTGCCGCCGATGTAGCGGTACAGGGGGATGTCAAGGTAGTTGGCCGCAGCGTGTGCGACTGCGAGGCTGACACCGAGGATGGCGTTTGCGCCGAGCTTGCTCTTGGTGGGGGTGCCGTCGAGCTCGATCATGGTCTGGTCGATGGCGCGCTGCTCGAGCGCGGACATGCCGATGATTGCGGGGGCGATGACGTCGTTGACGTTGGCAACTGCCTTGAGGACGCCCTTGCCCAGATAGCGTTTCTTGTCACCGTCGCGAAGCTCAAGAGCCTCGTTCTCGCCGGTGGATGCTCCGGAAGGAACTGCAGCTACGCCTTTGATACCTGACTCGAGGGTAACCTCAACCTCGACTGTGGGGTTGCCTCTGGAATCGAGGATCTCCCTGCCTGTAACTTCGATAATTCTCATGATATTGTCAAATAATATAAGTGTTTTACTTAATAACCTCCAAATTTAGTCATTTTTAGCGAAAAAACACATTCGATGGCGTGATTCGGGTGCAAAAAGGTTTATTTAACACTCTTAAAAAATCAGCAAAATGTGACCAATCAGCCTTCCTGAGTGACGAATCGACTGAAGGTTTTGCGAATTATTAAAGAATCGCATCAGAACTGTGTCTATCTTTGCAGAAATGAAAAATGACAGACTATGAACGACTTTACACTATCCCCGAAGCAGGAACCGCGCTATGCCTGCATCCTATTTGACTCCACTTTCAAAGCGATTATCTGCACGCCGGAAAACGAAGACCTCCTTATTGAAATTATCGAACTGTTAATCCCCGGGAAGCACATCTCGCACATCACTTTTCTCAACTCCGAGAAACATGGCTTTGTAGTTTCAGAAAAAAGCGTTACATTTGACCTGTTGTGCAAGGACGATGACACAGGAGAAGAATTCCTGGTGGAAGTTCAGAACTCGGACCAGAAGAGTTACCGCGACCGCGTATTGGCCTATGCAACCTACCCAATAAGGGAACAATTGGCGACCAAACTTTCTACCTTGAAAGAGCACGGGCAAAAATTCGGAATGGACTACTCACTAAAGCCCATTTATGTAATCAGCCTTGTGAATTTCAACTTTGACCATGAAGATGAGATGGCATTGGAAGATGGTTACATTAGCCGATACGAATTGCGCAATAAGCATAATTCAGAGGTCCTGACACCCAACCTGAACTTTATTTTTCTGGAACTTGACCGGCTTAAATTCGCTCCGAATGAATGGCAAAAGTGCAACGGACTGCTTGAGAAGTTTGTATTCTCCATGAAGTATATGCACAAATTGAGCGAGGTGCCGGACAGCTTCGAGGGCCGCCTCCTGGGGAGGCTCTTTTTTGCCGCCGAACTTGCCAATATGACAATTGTTGAGCGCGAAAATTACGAAAACAGAATGAGAACCGAACTTGACAGAATCGCAGAACTCGACTTTGCCCGCGAAGCAGGCAAAGCCGAGGCAAGAGCTGAAGGCCGTAAGGCCGGGCTGGCTGAAGGCAAGGCCGAAGGGCTGGCTGAAGGCAAGGCCGAAGGGCTGGCTGAAGGCAAGGCCAAAGGGCTGGCTGAGGGCAAGGCCAAAGGGCTGGCTGAAGGCAAGGCCAAAGGGCTGGCTGAAGGCAAGGCCAAAGGGCTGGCTGAAGGCAAGGCCGAAGGTCTGGCGCAGGCTGCGAGGGCAATGTTGGCAGAAAAGTTGCAGCCCTCCGTTATCTCTAAGTGTACAGGTATCCCTGAGGAAAAGCTCAAAGAGCTATAGAATCGGAAGATTCACCTTTTCGAGCAATTCGGGAGGGATATACACCGTGGCGATGGCGGCGACGCCGGAAATTACGATGACAAGACGGCGGTCCTTGCGGATGCGGCGGATGTAGCCTTCGGCGCCCTTGAAGGGGCCGTCGGTGACGCGCACGAGGTCGCCGACGGCGTAGGAGTCGGGAGGATTGGGGAGGATTTCCGCATCGGCACCAGCGGAGGTCATGATGCGGAAGACCTCGACTTGGGCTTCCGGGACTACGACGGGCTCATGGGTAGTGCGGTCGGAATAGAGGTAGATGTAGCCGAACTGGGCCTCGCGGAAGCGCAGGGCCGTGCGCCTGTCGGTGCGGATGAACATGTAGGACGGAAGCACCTTCTGGGCATAGTAGTGGATGCCGAGTTCTTCAAGGATATCCTTGATTCTTGAGGTACGGCCCCAAAAAACCTTGATTGCGTACCAATTCTGCTTGCAGGATTCGTCCATGTGGCTGCAAAATTAAGTTTTTTTTGAGATATTTGCACCATGAAACGGACTATGATTACACTTCTGGGCCTTCTGGCCCTTGCCGAAGGGACCGGCGCACAGGCCCCCGACAGCCTGCTGCTCGTAAGCTGGAACGTCGAAAACCTCCTCGACTACCGCACCGACACTACCGGCCGCTACACCTCCGGGCGCTTCTACCGGAAGTGCAACGGAATCGCCAAGACCCTGCTGCTGATTGCATCCCGGGAAGGGCGCCTGCCCGATGCGGTAGCCCTCATGGAGGTGGGCGACCGCTTCGTGCTGGAGCGCCTTATCCAGAGCACGCCCCTCCGCAAGCTCGACTACCGCATCGTTCATTTCGACTCCCCCGACAGACGCGGCATCGACTGCGCGCTGCTGTACAGGAAAAGCAGCCTCACGCTCCTGCACTCATCCCCCAAGCCGCTGAGGGACAGCAGCGGAGCGGTCATGCGCACGCGCGACATCCTGCTCTGCGAGTTCGACGGAATCGACATCCTGGTCAACCACCACCCGTCCAAGGTCGGTGCCGGTTCGGAGGAGCGGCGCCGAACGGCAATGGAACGTATGCGGCAGATCTGCGACTCCCTCGAAGCCATGGGGCACAGGGGAATACTCTGCACGGGCGATTTCAACGACGACCTCTGGCACGACGGCTCCCCCGGCACCATCAAGTACAACGGGGCATGGGAAAAGATCGACGGCCACTTCGCCCACGGCCTTGGCGTGAGGGAATCGGTATTCAGCGACCCCGTCCTAAGCGAAAGGGACCGGACCTGGGGCGGCACAAAACCGCACCGCAGCTATTCCGGTCCCCGTTACCTGGGTGGCATCAGCGACCATTATCCGCTGATTCTATGGGTAAAATAACAACTCAAGTTTCGCATTTGCGAAACTGAGGGTAAAACCGTGACCTACCAGCCGCCGGGGCCGTGGCCGTTGCCGCCCTGTCCCTGATTGTTAAACGTGGAGAGGGTGACGGCAGTGCCTCCGCTTGCGGAAGTCGCCCATACTCCGTTGCAACAGGTCGTGCCGCCGACGCTTACGTTCTTGTAAGCGCTTGTGCTTATGGACGGGCCCGTGACCGCGAAGCTGGAAAGCCCGCTGGGCGCCTTGAACGCCGCAATTATATTGCCGGATGTATTGTACAGGGCATTCCAATTGCCTGCGGCGGCGCTCATGCTGTAAAAGGTACTGGTGGAAGAATATCCGCGCTCAAGTCCGCCGTATGCGACTACGGTGGCGCCTTTGTAAATGTAGAGCTTGTAGCCATCCTCGGTGTTGGCGTCGAGCGCGACTTCAGGACTGCCACTGGTAGTTACGGCAAACACATAGCCGCCGGAGATCTTCATGTCCCCGTTGGAGTCGATGGCGTCGTTCTTGGTAGCGTAGCCGTAAACGAATCCGCCAGTTATGTTCATCTCTCCCTGGCAGTTGATTGCATCGTCTCCCGAGGAGGTCACGTACAACTGACCGCCGCTGACGGTCATGTTACCTTTGGCCTCAAGGGTTTCGCTGCGGGCGCTGCTAAGGATGATGTCTCCGCCGGATATCAACATGTTGCCGGCATTGCCCGTGACCACTTCCTTTTTGTTTACAACCCCCTTGGTAACCCAACCTATCTTGACTGCCTTGCAGGAGACATCGTTGGACTCACTCCCGGAGGTGGACACCCTGAGGGTTCCGCCGCTTATGTAACTGTCTGACAGAGTGTGTTTATCGGCATCGTAGTTGTAACTGCCGGCACGTATTCCCTTGCCGCCGGCGCCGGTGCTGGTAATGGTAAGGCTGCCACCGGTCATGGCGAAGTAATTGTCGGCCTTGATACCGGACGCGCCTTTGTACTCGGAGGCATCGCTGTCGTAGGCTACGCCGCCGGTCACCCTGATGGTAGTGGTACCGCCCTCCACGAGGACATAGTCGTCGGACGAAATGCCCTTCTTCATGCTGGCGGAGGCAGTGATTTTGAGGGTGCCGTTAGATACCTGCACATAGTCCTGTCCGCGCACGCCGTGGCCGGCGGAAGATACGACTGTGACGGCAGGACTGGACATGAAGCGGACGTAGTCGTCGGACGTGATTCCGGCCTTGCCGACGGCCGTGACATTAAGCGAGCCGCTTCCGGAGAAGATGAGCTGGCCCTCGGAGAAAAAGGCGGCCTTCTCGTCTTCGGTGGAGGGAGTGTCGGTATAGGAGGAGCCGTCCTTGAGGGTGTTTGTGCCCTGTACCGACACGAAACAGCGCTTCTTGCCCTGGTTGTTGATGGCGGCGCCGTTGGGGTTGGTGATGCTTACGCCGTTGAGCACAAGCGCCTGCTTGTTGTTGGAGTACACCTTGAAGAAGCCGTCGGTAGTGGTGCCGTCGAGTTCGTAGATGACTTTCTCGGTAGTGGCGGTATTGTCGATGGTGACATCGTTTCCGCTGACGGTCACGGTCTGCGCGCCTGCGCCCGTAACGGTGGCGCTGCCGGACGTGGAGAAGGTGACGTATATCTTCCTCGAGAAGGTCGTGTTGTCGACGATGTCCTCGTCTGTGGCGTCACCGGCATCGTCGGTGGTAATCTTGTACTGGTTGCCGCCAAGCGTTACGCCGGCGGTCACATCGCCAAGGTTGATGCCGCCGCCGCGGGATACAGTGATGCTGGCCGAGGCTGTCTTGGTAGCTGAGGCGCTGCCGTTGGTCATGGACAGCGTGAGGCCCCCGGAGAAGGTGTTGGGGAAGACTGCAAAGTAGTAATTGCCAAGCGGGAAGGTCCCCGAGGCGTGGTTCAGAGTAATCCTGGTGGAGGCGGTGGTGGCGGTTGCCGCAGCGTTGGAAGGGTTGATGCGGGCGATGTCGGCAGCGATGGTCTCGCCGTTGTTGGCGCTCAGTTCGAGCTGCGTCACCCCTTCTATGGAGATGGTGAACCTGACCAGACCGGTGGCCTGCCGGAACGACAGCGACTCTCCGTCTGAGAACTTGCAGACCGAAACCAGGGCCGAGGCGTCGGTGGAGTCGCCGGCTGCAATGGTCTGGGTGGACGGGATGGCCGTTACCCAGCGCTTGTTGCCGCTGCTGACAAACGATGTGACTGCATCGTAAGGATATGCCGCATAGTACGTCCCTGCAGATGTGTCCATGGAACCCGAAAAGACCGCGGTGGTCCCGTAATTGGAGCTGACGGCAAACTCGCGTGTGGCGCTGCCGTCATAAACCGCTATTTTGTCGCTGTCCTGCCAGACAGGGTTGAGGCTCTCTCCGAGCGTCACCCTTGTGGGGACGGACCAGCCGGCTTCGAGACTGACGTATTCTGTTGAGGGCTCCGGAACGGTGACGGCGTCATCTTTCCGGCAGGCGGCCAGTGCAAGGACAGCCGCTGCTACAAAGGCGAATCTGAGAATCTGTTTCATGATAAGTCCTCCCGTCAAGACAGTTCGTAATCAACAAGTTCATCATATCCCTCAAGGGAGCCGCTGGTCGCAAAAAGCTGTTCTGCGACCGTCTGGAGGTCCTGAATCTCAGGAGCCCTGTAAGTGTTCTTGCAGTTGTTCATGCTAGTCCTCTTCAAGGTATTCGAAGGAAAAAATCACACCGGAGCCGAGAGTCACCTTCAACTCTTCTTCACCGGCCTCAAAAGCAGAAAAGACCGGTGTGTCCTCACCGGACTCGATGTCGGAATAGAAGCCCCATGTGACGCCACCGTCGAAAGAACAGGACCAGACGCTGTCCTCTCCGCGGATTTGCAGAAGGGCCGAAGATACTTCATACTCCTGGCTTGCCCCGTCGAGGGCCCAGTACTTCCCGCTGATGCTGACCATAGGGATGGCATAGCCCAAACCGTAGGATTCCCTCACGGCCACTGTGACGGTCGTTCCGGAATAGAAGCTTACGGTTGTACCCTCGACTCCTGTCACGCAGCCGCCTGAAATCGCCTCCACATAGAGAGCCTGGAGGACGGCGATGTCGGAGTTGAGGTCGGCGCAGTCGACGGCGATGCCGGCAGAGACCTCCTGGCCGCCTGTAGACCCAAAGGGAGTATCGACGGTGACTATGTTGTCTTTTTGGCAGGAGAAGATAAGCAGACTGCTCATCAGCAATGCCGGAACTACGGGTTTCATGAAACTTCGGGGCTTTTGGTACACAATTAATTACGGTTCCACGCCTATGCACTTTCTGTGCCACACGGGCATCCCGGGAGGTGGAAAGGGCAAAAAAGGGGTAGCGGAACTGAATTCCGACCACCCCTTTTTTATGGTAACTTAATAGCTTGAATTACACCTTAGCTCTGCTTGATTGCTGCCTGGGCCGCGGCAAGGCGGGCGATAGGCACGCGGAAAGGAGAACATGAGACGTAATCGACGCCTATGCGGTTGAAGAAGTGGACGGAATCGGGATCTCCGCCGTGCTCGCCGCAGACGCCGCACTTGAGTTCGGGCCTCTTGCTGCGGCCGCCCTGGATGCCAAGTTCGACGAGCTTGCCGACCGCCTTGACGTCGATGGTCTGGAACGGGTCGGCGTCGAGGATCTTGTTGCCGAGGTAGTCGCCCATGAAGGTACCGACGTCGTCGCGGCTGAAGCCGAAGGTCATCTGGGTGAGATCGTTGGTGCCGAAGCTGAAGAACTCGGCCGTGCGGGCCATGCGGTCTGCGGTAAGGGCTGCACGGGGGATTTCTATCATGGTGCCAAACTTGTAATCGAGGACCTCGTTGGTGGCGGCCTCGACTTCGCCCTTGATCTTCATGCAGATGGCTTTCTGGAAGCGGAGCTCGCGGTCGGAGATGGTGACGGGAATCATGATCTCGGGCATGGGGTGCATGCCTTCCTTCTGGAGCTCGGCCTGGGCGGTGAAGATGGCGCGGTACTGGGTCTCGGCGATGAGGGGATAAGTGACGTGCAGACGGACTCCGCGGTGACCCATCATGGGGTTGACTTCGTGGAGGTTCTCGCCGCGCTTCTCGATGTCGGAGACGCTGATGCCGAGTTCGTCGGCCAGTTCCTTCTCTTTTTCTTCGCCCTTGGGAACGAACTCGTGGAGGGGCGGGTCGAGGAGACGGAAGACAACGGGCTTGCCGTCCATAATCTTGAGGGTGCTCTTGACAGAGGCCTTCATGAAAGGCTCAAGCTCGGCGAGGGCGGCCCTGCGCTCCTCCTCGGTAGCGGAAAGTATCATCTTGCGGAGCTTGGCAAGGGGGGTCTCGGAATTCTTGCCGTAGAACATGTGCTCGATACGGAAGAGTCCGATGCCCTCGGCGCCGAAGGCAAGGGCGCGGGCGGCGTCCTCGGGGGTGTCGGCATTGGTGCGGATGCCAAGGCGGCGGAACTTGTCGACTATCTGCATGAAGCGGACGAAGAGAGGATTCTCGCTGGCGTCCATGGTGTCGATTTTTTCGGCGTAGACGTAGCCCTTGGAGCCGTTGAGGGAGAACCAGTCGCCCTCCTTGTAGGTGGCGGCGCCGAAGCTGACGGTCTTGTCGGCGAGGTTGATCTTCATGGTTTCGCAGCCTACGATGCAGCACTTGCCCCAGCCGCGGGCCACGAGGGCGGCGTGGGAGGTCATGCCTCCGCGGGTGGTGAGGATACCGGCCGAAGCCCTCATGCCCTCGATGTCCTCGGGAGAGGTCTCTTCACGGACGAGGATGACTTTCCTGCCGGCCGCGGCGGCTTCCATGGCGGCCTCGGAGGTGAATACCAGGGTGCCGACGGCTCCGCCAGGAGAGGCGGGAAGACCCTTGGCGACGACGGCGGCCTTCTTTTCGGAGGCGGGGTCGAGTATGGGGTGGAGAATCTCGTCGAGCTGGGCGGGAGACACTCTCATGACGGCCTCTTTCTCGTCGATCATGCCTTCGTCGAGCATGTCCATCGCCATCTGGAGGGCGGCGATGCCGGTACGCTTGCCGATGCGGCACTGGAGCATCCAGAGGTGACCCTCCTGGATGGTGAATTCTATATCCTGCATGTCGTGGAAGTGGTCTTCCAGGCGCTTGCGGATGCCGTCGAGCTCGGCGTAGACCTCGGGCATTGCGGTCTCGAGGGACTCCAGATGCTTGTTCTGCTCGGTCTTGGTGGCCTCGTTGAGGGGGTTGGGGGTGCGGATGCCGGCGACGACGTCCTCGCCCTGGGCGTTGATGAGCCATTCGCCGTAGAACTTGTTGTCGCCGGAGGCGGGGTTGCGGGAGAAGGCGACGCCGGTGGCGGAAGTGTCGCCCATGTTGCCGAACACCATGGACTGGACGTTGACGGCGGTGCCCCAGTCATCGGGTATCTTCTCGATGCGGCGGTAGGCGATGGCCCTCTTGCCGTTCCAGGACTTGAAAACGCCGCCGATTGAGCCCCAGAGCTGGTCGTGGGCGGTGTCGGGGAACTCGACGCCGAGGACTTCCTTGACGCGGACCTTGAACTTGGCACAGAGGTCCTTGAGTTCGTCGGCGGTGATTTCGGTGTCGGACTTGTAGCCGCGGGCTTCCTTGAGCTCTTCCATCATGCGGTCGAGCTGCTGGCGTATGCCCTGGCCGTCCTCGGGCTCGATGCCCTCGGCCTTTTCCATGACGACGTCGGAGTACATCATGATGAGGCGCCTGTAGGCGTCGTATACGAAACGGGGATTGCCGGTCTTCTTGATCATGCCGGGGAGGGTGGCGGAGCAGAGGCCGATGTTGAGGATGGTGTCCATCATGCCGGGCATGGAACTGCGGGCGCCGCTGCGGCAGCTCACAAGAAGGGGATCCTCGGGATCGCCAAAGCGCTTGCCCATAAGCTTTTCGGTGGCGGCGAGAGCGGCGGCCACGTCGTTTTTGAGGGCTTCGGTGTAACCTCCGCCAAGTTCATAATACTCCGCACAACACTCTGTTGTAATGGTAAAGCCTGCAGGGACGGGCATTCCGAGCCTGCTCATCTCGGCGAGGTTTGCTCCCTTGCCGCCGAGGAGTTCACGCATGGTGCCATCGCCTTCCGCGGTCTTGCCGCCGAAGCGATAAACTCTCTTCTTGTTTTCGAACATATTATCTATAGGTTATCAGAATTTTCAAGTTGCGAATTTAAGAAATATTTCGCTTTATAGCAACTTTGCCGCAAGTTCACTCAGGGCGCTCCTCTCTCCCTTGCGCAGGAACACGTGCTGGAAGAGCTTCTGGCCCGAGAGTTTCTCGTTCAGATGGGTGAGGCCGTTGGACCATTCGTCGAGGTAGGGCTGGTCTATCTGGAAGATGTCGCCGGTAAAGACCATCTTGGTGCCTTCGCCGGCCCGGGTGATGATGGTCTTCATTTCGTGGGGCGTGAGGTTCTGGGCCTCGTCGATGATAAAATAGCACTTGCCGAGCGAGCGGCCGCGGATGTAGGCGAGGGGCTCGATTATGAGCTTTTCCATGCTGAGCATGCTCTCGATGCGCTGGGCCTCGCGGGAACCGGGGCGAAACTGGTCCTTGATGACGTTGAGGTTGTCCATCAGGGGCTGCAGGAAGGGGCCCATCTTGGTTTTCTGGTCGCCGGGAAGGAAGCCGATGTCCTGATTGCCGAGCACGACGGTAGGGCGGGAAAGGATGATCTGCTCGTAGTCGCGCTCCTGCTCTAGGGCTGCGGCAAGGGCGATGAGGGTCTTGCCGGTACCGGCGCCGCCGGTGAGGGTGACTAGCTCGGTCTTGGGGTTGAGACAGGCGTCGATGGCCATTTTCTGCTCGTCGTTGCGAGGCCTTATCCCGAAGGCCTCGCGGGACTTGACAAGGAGGATGCGGTCGGCGTCGGCGTCGTAGCGGGCGCAGGCCGTATCGTCGTTGCCGGACTCCCAGCTGAACTTGTAGAGGCGGTTGGGCTCGGGGCGTGCATCCTGTACGTCCTGCCAGCGGATGGAGGAATCGGGGCCGTAGCAGAGGGCCTGCATGAGGTCTGACGGCAGGGCCTTGCGAAGCACTTCGCGCTGGCTGCTTTCGATCTTCTCTTCTTCGACTTTGTCGGTGAGGTAGTCCTGGACGGCCATGCCTGCGGCCTTGGCCTTGAGGCGGAGGTTGACGTCCTTGGTGACGAGGGCGACGAAGGTGCCGGGATTGTTGTCGCGGACCCACATGGCCGTGGCAAGGATGCGGTGGTCCTGGGTGTCGTCCTTGAAGAGGTCGGCGAACTCGGCGGAGAAGGGGTGGTTGGGTTCGACCTTGATGCGGCCGAGGTCCTTGCCTATGCGGATGCCGTCGCGGCCGAAGGATTTGCCGTAGCTGATTTTGTCGAGGTCGCGCATGAATCCCCGGGCATGATAGGCGAGGGTGTCGTTGCCTTTCTTGAACTTGTCGGCTTCCTCGATGACGGCGGCGGGAATGACGAGGTCATTGTCGCGGAACGCACGTATGGCCTTGTGGTCGTGCAGGATGACGTTGGTGTCGAGTACAAAGATTTTGGGTTTGCCCATATTGGTTGTCAGTCTTCGCCCTCCGCATTTTGCATGAGGGACTCAAGTATGGTCTGTATGCCCTGGCGGGCGGTGGTTTCGAGCGTGAGGGAGCCGTCGGGCACCGGATGCCCCAGAGGGAACCATGCCACGTCCTGCAGCAGGAACTCGGCGTCGACGTAGTCGAAGTCGGAGTCCCGTATCTGGATGACTGCGCCGGGCACCTCGGAGAAGAGAATCTGGACGGGATTGGCCTGAGGGCAGGAGTGGAGAATGCCGCTGATGTCGGCGTGCGCGCCGGTGCCGCCGGAGCACAGGAGGTCGAGGGCGGCGAGCAAGCCGCCCGACAGGACGGTTCGGGCCGACAGCAGGATGCCGTCCTCGGCGAGTTCGCGCACCACCTCGAAGCAGTCCATGAGGTAGTCGGCGTCGCCTGTCTGGGGGGCGGCGCCTCCCGCGAGGCCCATCGAAAGGGCGAGCCTGGAGCCGCCGAGGGTGTAGTCGGACGTGTCGAAGGGGACGTAGACCAGCCAGCTCTGGGGGTCGGGGTGAAGGAGGTCGTCGACCAGGAGGGGCGCTCCCGAGAAGGGCGTGGCGAAGCGGACGTCGAAGGGCGAAAGTTCACAGCTGTAGCGCCGCAGGGGAAGGCGGAGGGTGTCGAGGTAATCGGCCGCCGCCTCGACCGAGGCGTAGAAGGCTGCCATGTCCCCCACCCTCCGTGGGTCGAAACTCCACTTGGCGGTGAGGGGGAGGTCGTCGAGCCGGAAGTTGCCGCTGCGCCAGGCGGAGTCTATCAGCGACCACGCGATGCGGGCCCGCGTGCATTGGGCCGCAAGGGCCCTGGGGGTCTGGCGTGGAGCCGCCTTGACCGCGGCAAGATAGCGGTCGACAGCGGAAGGGTCGAGGGCTATGGTGCCGAGCGGGGGGTCGACAGTCTCGTCGATGACCGTGCCCGAGGGGGCGGGAGGCACAGGCGCCTTTTCCATTATCGAGGACAGTATGGCGGCGGGAGTGAGTTCCCGGGCCACGCCGTCGATGACGAATTTGGAATTGAGCGCCTGTTGCATAACCTGCAAATATAAGAATTATTTCGAAACCAACGGGCCGCGACCGTCGTCGTTTGCACGATAATGGGGAGCGTAGAGCGACTCTATCTCGACCGCGGGCATCTGGAAGGTGCCTTCCTGGGTCACGAAGAACTCTTCGGTGATGGCGGTGTTCTCCTCGGGGTAGGAGTCGAACCAGTACTCGGTCTTGTCTGAAAGGACGTTGCGGTAGCCCTGGGGACTGAAGTTCCACAAGCCGTAGCTCATCGGACGGAGCCACCAGCCGTAGTGACCCGAAAGCTGGGCGACGGGGCGCATGGACGCCGGACGGGGGGCGGACAGGCGCACGAAACTGCGGTTCTCCTCGTTCCAGATGCTGTAGCGGGCGGTGATGCGGTCGCCGACGCGCACGGGGTCGCCGTCCGAGAGGATCTTGTCGTCCAGGAAGAACTCACGCTTGACGGTGAAACCGTTGCCTGCGGCCTTGACCTCGGGGAAGGGCTTGGTAAAGGTGGTGCTGAGCAGGATGACCCTGGTGGCGAGGGTTTCGGGCGTGCCGCGGAGCACGGAGGCGATGGCCTCTATGTAGGCGGCGTCGTCAGCCCACTGCTGGGTCTCTTTCTGTATCATTATCCAGATGCGTATGCCTTCTGCGGTGGAGCCGGCCTCGGAGGCATAGCTGAGGAGCTTGCCGTCGGGCTTCCAGAGGGAGGCGTCGGTAAACAGGTCGCAGAGCAGGGAGTGGGCGTACAGCTCGCTCTCGAGCAGGCCCCTCCAGGGCATGACGGCATTGGGATAATAGATGCCGCCGCTGGCGTGAGGCACCGCGTACTGCAGCAGGGACTCGACATCGGCGTTGAGGGACTTAAGCGTGGCCGAACGCAGGCGAAGGCCCCAGCTCTTGGCGAGATCGGTGCCGCCGGGAAGCAGCACGAGCGACTGCAGTGTACGCAGACGGCGGGCCTTGGCGAGAATCTGGCCGTTGAGACCGCGGGCCCTGGAGGGCACGAGGTAGGCCTTGACGTCCTTCTTGAACTGGCGGAGCTCCTTGCCTCCGGGGGACGAGAACGGCACCTCGGGGAAGAGGGCGCGCGTCTGCAGGTAATATTCGAGCGAAATGCTGCCGCACCACCAGGGCTGGCCCGCCTTGCCGAAATAAGCCCCGTCGAGGTACTTCACCGCGGCCTCGACATCGAGCGAACCGGTGTCTTCGCCCGGCATGGAAGCGATACGCTGAAGGATGGCGGCGGTGACTATGGGCGAGGCCTCCATGCCCTCGAACCAGGCGATTCCGCCGCCGGTGTTCTGGCAGGCGGATATCTTCTCCATGATGGAGGACATGCGTTCGGAGTCAAGGCCGGGCGCGCCTATGCTGCGGGCGATGACATTGGTGTAATAGGCCTCGGTGAGGCTCAGGACGTTGCTGCTCCTGGGCTCGACGGTGTCGGGGATGGCGTCCTTGATCATGCCCAGGATGTCTCTTTCGACGGGAACGAGGGCGGAGGCGTCGGCGTTGACGAACTGCGAACGCAGGCGGGCGATGAGAGCCTCCCTGTCCTGGCCGGCAAGCAGGACCGCCGAATGCGCCTCGGTGAGCGTCTGCAACGCGGCCTTGACCGGAACAGTGACGAAAAGGGCATCGGAGCCGTAGGAAGCATCGTCGGCGACGAAGTTGACGAGAATGCCGAGGGTGCCTACTTCTGCGGGCACGTCATAAGGTGCGCTGAACGCTACGGTACTGCCTGCGGGAATGGTGACATGGGCCGATTTGGTGGCGAGGACGGGGGCGGTCCTGTAGTCGTCGCCATCGAGGAAACGCACGCTCACGCGGCCGCTGACCGGCACTTCCATGCTGCTTGCGAGGGATACGCGGGCGGTGTACTCATCGCCTCCGTAGAGGAACAGGGGCTGGACGAGTGCCGCCTTGACTGGAATGGTGACCTTCATCTCCCTGCGCACGGCGGCGTTCTTCATGCCTTCGGTGTGGGCGAACATCTGGACATAATAGGTCGAGAGGCGGTCGGCGCCGTCGAAGGAGAAATCGATGAGGCCTTCTTTGTCTGAGAGCAGGAATGGCTCCCAGGCCATCGTAGCGGCGAAATTTTCACGGACACTGACGTTGCCCTGGGGGGCGTCGGCGCCGTCATCGGCTTCGACGGATTCTTCTTCGGCCACCATGGCAGAATCGGCCACCTTGGGGGCGCGCGATTCGAGCACACCATTCTTGGCCCGCCCGCCCATGACGACAGAATCATACATTATCATATCTTCCCAATAGGAGCCGTTGCGGCCGCATACGGTGGAATAGTACACCACGGACTCCGGCTTCCGGACAGGATAGACCATGGACCAGTTATTGGTGAAAATTGTCTCGGTGGCCTTGTCGAAGACGGTGGCGGCACATTCCACCCCGGGCAGGGTACGGACCTGCAGGCTGACCTTTTCTCCGGGCGCTGCAATTTCGGTGAAGCGTGTGAACTCGAAAGGCAGGGAGCTTTCAAGGAACGGAAGCTTTATCCGGCGTTCGTAGTCGTAGGACTGACCGTTACGGAAGAAGAGCACCTTGAGCGTGAGGGTTTCCGGGTAAGAGGGTTTGCGCTCATAGCTCACGGTCTCCAGGGAGCCGGCCTTCCCGCGCTCGCCCTTGAGGTACACTATCCGGTGCTCGAGAAGGACATTGCCGCTGCCCAGCAGTTCCACGGCGGCCCAGACGGGACCGAAGGTGGAGCCTATCTGGACGGCGATGTCGTCGTCTCCGAGATTCTTGAAGAAGCTGACGGCGTCCATGTCGAGGGCGGTGTCTGTATCGCGCGCCATAACGAAGGAGTACGATACCGACTTGTCCTTGAGACCTTTGCCTTTCCATGGGGCGCTGGCATGGACATTCAGCTTGTAGAGGCCGGAGGGGCGGCCCTGCAGGCTGATGTCGAGGGTCTCGCCGGGGCCGGCGTTGCCGGCCGCGACGGATTTGCCGTTCTCATCGGTGACGTCGTACCATATCTTGAGGCCCTCGCGGGTAAAGCCCGAAGTGTTGAACTTGACTCGGGCGAAATCGTCGCGGATAATCCAGTCATTTCCCGAATAATATGATTTGACGCCGGGAGTGGTGTCGTAGTGGCCATTGACCTTATTGCAGAGCATGGCCGCAAGGGGGATGGAATAGTTGACCTGCTTGACGGTGGTGAAGCTGAGGGTCTCGCCGGTGTCGTCTGTAATGGTGACGGTAACCGGGATGACGCTGTCGTACGCGCTGTCAGGGTAAACGAATGATTCGCTGAAACGGCCGTCGGGGGCGATTTCCACGTCGCGGACTCCTACATTGCGTATTTCCATGCGTGCGCGGGCGCTGCCGATGTTGTGGCCGGAATAGGAGCTCACTTTACCGCTGACGCAGATTTCGTCCCCGGCAAAGTACATGGTGTCGTCCTTGTCCCAGGTGAGTTCGAAGGTGGGGAGGACGAATTCGTCGACCCTCACCTGGCGGGCTTCGCTTGTGCCGCCGCAGGAAGCCTTGATCGTATAGAAGCCGCCACGGGAGAAATCCTTGAGTTCGAACGAACCGGCGACGGAACCGAAGCCGTTTGTCCTGAGGGTGCTGGAGGCAACCGTGTTGCGCTGGGTGTCAAGCAGTTCGACCTTGACTTCCGTGCCTTCGGGCATCAGTTCGTATTCGTACGTGCCCTTGTACAGGACGGCCTTGAAGAAGATGGTCTCGCCGGGGTTGTAGGCTCCCCTGTCGGAGAGGATCAGGATGCGTTTGACAGGATCGTTCTTGTACTCCCTGACCTTGCCGGGATGGGGAGAACGGGTGTTGATTTCCTCGGACAGGCGAAGCCGGCCGGATGCATCGGTGCATGTGGCGCGGAGACGGTAGTTCTTGTATGAATCCTTGGTGAAGTAGTTCTGGAGCCTGCCCGGGAGGGTGGTGAAGCCGTCGAGGACTACGCCCTTCTCGCGGATTATCTCGGCGCCGTCTGCATCGGAGAGGATGAAGTCGCACCGGGACAAGGGCTTGCCGGTGTCGAATTCAGCCACATAGGCACCGTAGCCTTCCGCTATGGCGCGCACCGACATGGCGAGGGTATACTTATCGTAGCGGGTGTAGGTGTTGGCGTCTTCGCCGTCGCAATCAACGGTATAGTTACCGTCGTCGAAGTCGGGAAGCTTGACGCTGACGTGGTCGCGCACGTAGTAGCTGGCGGCGCCGTTGGTGACTTTCTTTGTCCAGACCTTTTTGCCGTCGCTGCTGCGGACGGTGACCGTGAGTGAACTGACGTTGCGAAGGGAGAGATTGAGGACGCCGTCATCGACTCTGGCGTCAATATCCTTTCCGTCAAGGGTTTTGATGAGGTCAGCGACGCGGGTGCAGCAGTCGGCTATCGCTTTCTCGCCGCCCTTGAATGCGGCACGGTCCTTCTCGAACCTGCCGCAGAGCGCACGGAGTTCGCTGTACTGGGCCGAAGTGGAGCCTTTGTCCATTTCCAGCAAGGAGAATTCCCGGCGAAGGCGATCCTGGCGGCCGAGCAGAGCCGCTGCCTTGCCGTCGTACTTCTCCACGAACGGGGCGAGCTTGGTATAGGAGACTGCAGCGGAGTATGATTTGGTGGCTTCGGTGTATTCCACGAAGGCGCAGAAGGGATAGGTGTCGCCGTAGTAGCCCTTGACGTCGGAGATGCCGTCGCCGAGGAAGATGCTCCACAGGGCATACTCATAGTCATTATTGACAAGGGGGATGAGGGCATCGGAATAAACGGGCCGGCCGAGGTTGCCGTCGCGGGTGTAGAACTCGGGATTGGAGGCCTTTTGGAGGGCCTCCATGTTGTCACGCACGTAGGAAGCTGTCTTTTCATTGTTCCACGAGCCGTGGAAATGGTAGAATACCGCCACCGGCTCGCCGAAATCGCTGACCTCCCGGTCAAAGGCGGCGTAGAGTGCGGAGCGTTCCTTCCAGTTGACACTGGTGCGGACGGAGACGTACTTGCCGGCGGCGTCGTAGAAGTCCCATGCGAGGTGCCTGGAAGAGGCTTCCTGCTTGATTGCCTCGAGGGCCTTTATCTGGTCCTGGGGCTTGTCGGCGCTTTCGGCCTTGTAGTAGGTTTTCCAGAGGTTGACGAGGGTGTGTCCCTGGGAGTCTTTGGTTTGGGAAAATGACATCAGTGTGCTCAGGATAAGTGCGAAAGTGAGGGTTAACTTCTTCATAAGTGCTTGATGTATGTGAGGGCTTCCGCTGCAACGTAGGTGCTTCCGCCTATGTAAATAATCGGGTCTGCCAGGGAACGGGCCTGTTGCATGGCCGCTTCGACGCCAAGGGCGACGGAGTCCCGGCAGGACGCGTCGAGATGTTTCAATTTCAGTGCCAGGTCGCTTGCAGCCATGGCCCTCGGAGTCGACGGGCTGACCAGGAAATACTTCGAATCCCGGGGCATGAGGGCGGCGATGGCGTCGACGTCCTTGTCGGCCATGGCGCCGTATACGACCAGCAGGGGCCTTTTGCCGCCTTCCGGGAGGGCGCGCAGCTGCTCCAGACGGGCGAAATTGGCCTCGAGGGCCGGGGGGTTGTGGCCTATGTCGGCGATGGTGAGGGGACTGGCGAGAAGGACTTCCCATCTGGCGTGCAGGCCGGTAATCTGCTTGTAATCCGTCGGGACCGGCACTTCCCTGCCGGTGAACAGCAGGAGTGCGGCAAGGGAAGTCCGGAGGTTGAGATCCTCGGTAGTAACGGGGGCCTGGGGCAGGGAGACCAAATCCTCCGCGAAGTACAGCGGAGCGCCCGTGCGGGCGGCTGCATCCTCGAAGACGGGCCGGGTGGCGGCGTCGCGGCCCCAGACGAGGGCGGGCACACCGGGCTTGAAGATGCCGGCCTTCTCGGAGGCTATGGCCTCAAGCGTGCTGCCAAGCAGGTCGCAGTGGTCGAGGCCTATGGAGGTCACGACGCTTACGGCGGGGGTGATGATGTTGGTGCTGTCGAGCCTGCCGCCGAGGCCGGTTTCGATTACGGCGGCATCCACCCCGCGGCGCGAGAACCACCAGAACGCCATGCCGGTGGTGATTTCGAAGAAGGTCAGGGAGCCGAAGGGGCCCGCCCCGGGGCCTTCACCCTCGACGAGGTCGAGGAACTCGCAGACTTCCTGCTCGCTTATCATCTCGCAGACGGGTCCTTCGGGGCCCGGGGAGATTATCTTGAGGCGCTCCCTGAAGTCGAGCAGATGGGGCGAAGTGTAGAGTCCCGTGCGCAAGCCTGTGAGCGACAGGGCGGCCGCCGTCATGGAGCATACCGAACCTTTGCCGTTGGTGCCGGCGACGTGGACGGCGGGATACTCCAGGTGGGGATGCCCGAGGAAGGCGTCAAGCCGCCTCATGGCATCCAGGCCGGGCTTGTAGGCGTCGGGGCTGAAGCCGGCGGTCTGTACGCTGCGGTGCCGCTCGAAAAGGGATGCTATGCGGGAGGAGTAATCCATGTCAGAGGTTCTGCTCGAAGTAGTCGGTCCACTTGAGGTAGAGCTGCGCCCGCCAGGGACCGGTGACGTTGTGCTCGCTGCGGGGATAGGGGAAGTAGTCGGCAAGCACGCCTTTCTCGACGCATGACTGGATGAAGCTCAGGGAGTTGATGGGAAGGACGGTGCCGTCCTCCATGCCCTGGCAGACAAGCAGCCTGCGGCCCTCGATGCTGCCCGCCTTGTCGACGAGGGAGGTGGCGGCGAAGCCCTCCGGGTTGGTCTGGGGAGTGTCCATGTAGCGTTCGCCGTACATCACTTCGTACCACTTCCAGTCTATTACGGGCCCGCCTGCAACCGCAGTGCTGAAGATTTCGGGATGGGAGGTGAGGAGGGTGATGGTCATGAAGCCGCCGTAGCTCCAGCCGCATACGCCTATGCGGGACGTGTCGGCCCAGCCCTCGGAGATGATTTCCTGCAGGCCGGCGATCTGGTCGGCGGATTCGGCGGCGCCGCAGCGGCGGTTGATGGCACGGGCGAAGTCATAGCCGCGGTTGTCGGTGCCGCGGTTGTCCTGGATGTACATCACGTAGCCCTTCTGCGCCATGAGAAGTTCCCAGTAACGTATGCTTCCGAGCCAGGAGTCGGTGACCATCTGGCTGTGGGGGCCTCCGTACACGTAGACGATGACCGGATACTTGCGGCCGGGGTCCATTTCGGCGGGCCTGACGATGCGGTAGTAATTGTCGAAACGGGGGTCTGCCGAAGGGACGGTGCCGAATTCGACGGTCACGGGAGCGTAGGCGTCAAGGGGTTTGGAGGAGGTGTGGAGCACCTTCAGGAGCTTGCCGTCGGCGGAACGGAGCTCGGTGCGGCCGGGCATGTCGACGGAGCTCCAGCTGTCTATGAACTGCTTGCAGCCGGGGGCCATGGAAATGCGGTGGGAGCCGCTTCCTTCGGTGAGCTGCCGGGGCTTGCCTATGCACACCTTGTCCAGGGGCTGGGGCTTGCGGCCCTTCGTGAGGCGGGTGAGGCGGAGGCGGAAGAGGTGATTCTGGGTGGGGCTGACTTCGGCCGAAGTGTAATAGACCCATTCGCCGTCGCTCGCAAGGAACTTGACGTCGGCCTGGCAGGAGGTGAGCCTGCGCACGCCGCCCTGCATGTCGCAGAGGTAGAGCTGACGGAAGCCGTCGCGGACGTCGGTGTCGTAGACGAAGAAGGATGTGCCGGGGATGAAGCTGACGCCGCCGCGGGGCTCGACCCAGGCGTCGTCGCGCTCGCTGAAGAGGGTGCGCTCGAAGGAGCCGTCGGCGGTGTTGTAGACGTTGAAATGGAGCTCGTGCTGGCTGCGGTCGACGACCTGGACCAGAAGGTGCCCGGAGTCGGGAGTCCAGGTAACGCCGGCAAGGTAGCGCTCGTCGGTGAAGTCGGTGACGGCAAGGGTGTTAAGCACGTGGCCGAGGGTGTCGCAGATGCAGATCGAGACCTTCTCTGACGGCATGCCGTTCATGGGGTAACGTATGCTGTTGAGAGTGCCGGTGCGGGAGTTGATGTCGAGCAGCGGAAACTCCGACACGAGGCTCTCGTCGACCCTGTAGACGGCGAGGCGGGAGCCGTCGGGCGAAGGGTAGAAACCGCGCTCGATGCCGAACTCGTTGCGGGAAGGGACCTTGCCGTAGGTGACGGCGGGGCCGTCGGGAGCGGGGAGGACGACGGGACGGCGCATCGGGGGCGCTGCGGCTCCCCTGTCCATGCGGGGCGGAGCGTCAAGGAGATTGCCGTCGGCGTCCCATCCGAACCACTGGTGGTCCGGGCGGACTACCGGGCCTAATATATCATTGCAGGTGAGCTGTTTGCCGCCGGGAGTGCCGACGGTGACGGTCTTGAGGACCGTGCGCCCGGAGCCGGTCTGTGCCGGGCAGGGCAGGGCGATGATGGCGGCAAGAAGGAGCGCCGCGATGCTGAAACGTTTCATACCCTACAAATATAAGTCAAAAATTTGTTAATTTCGCGGTCATGAGATACCGAATGGACTTATCATACGACGGTGCACCCTACTGCGGCTGGCAGATACAGCCCGGCAGCCCTTCCGTGCAGGAAACCGTCGAGCAGGCGCTCGGCACGCTGCTGCGGGAGGCGGTCGGAGTCGTGGGAGCGGGACGCACCGATACGGGCGTCCATGCCACAGGCTACGTGGCCCATTTCGACTTCGGGGGCCCGGTGCCGCCTGCGCTTGCAGACCAGTCCGGCGGAGCCGCGTGCACGGGGCAGGAGTCTCTCGACTGCGCCCTGCTGCGCTACAAGCTCAACGCAATCCTGCCGGGGAGCATCAGCGTGAGCCGCATCGAGCCCGCAGACGGGGATTTTCATGCCCGCTTCAGCGCCGTCAGACGCAGCTACATGTACCTGCTGCACCGCCGCAAAGACCCTTTCATGGATGGGCGATCATATTTCTATGCCTACCCGGGACTGGACTTCGACGCCATGAACAGGGCCGCCTCGCACCTCCTGGGGACGCACGACTTCTCGTGCTTCGAGAAAAGCGGCGGCGACAACAAGACCTCGGTGTGCACTGTCTTCTCGGCCCGCTGGACGCCCTGCTCTCCCCTGCCGTCAGGGGAAGCCGCGGGCGGCGGCGAGCCACTTTACTGGCGCTTCGACATAACGGCCGACCGTTTCCTCCGCAACATGGTGCGGGCGATCGTGGGCACGCTCCTGGAAACAGGCCGCGGGCGCAGGACTCAGGAGGAATTCGCAGCCCTCATCGGCAAGGCGTCACGATCCCTTGCCGGCGAGTCAGTCCCCGGGCACGCGCTTTATCTTACGAAGGTGGAATATTAGGGCAAGTTTCGCATTTGCGAAACTACCTATTATAGAGCCCGTAGGGCGGCAGTAAGTCCCTTCCCCGAGGGAAGGGATTTAGGGATGGGGTAACGTGGACAGAAGAAATGTGCGTGAGGAGAAGTTTCGCAAGCTGGCACAATTCTTTGAAGTACAAAAGTTCATGCTTGCGAAACTTGAGTTAGGGTTCCTGCGCTAGCGAGAGGATGATGTCGTCCAGGATGTTGCCCACGGTAGCCGACGGGCCGGAGACGTTGTTGGTGATGACGGAGAAGACTATGGTGCGGGAGTCGTCCTCGCCGGGGGCGGGCAGGATGTAGCCGGAGAAACTGCGCACGCCGTTCATGGATCCGCTCTTCATGCGGATGCGGGCCTTGACGGAATCGGGCGCTCCCTGCATGCGGTACCTCAGAGTGCCGCGGGCGCCGGGAACGGGCAGCGAATCCACGAAGGGACGGCGCACCTTGCCGGCAAGCATCTTTCTGAGGAAACGTACAAAGAACTCTGCGCTCACGTAATTCTTGCGTGAGAGGCCGCTGCCGTCGGCAAGGGAGCAGGCGTTGGCGGGCGCGAGGCCCATCGAGCGGAGGAGGCCCTCTTCGGCCTTGACCGCGACTGCGGCGTCCGAGGATGCGGCGAGCTCGAGCCCCAGGGCGCCGAGTATCGCTTCAGCAAAGAAGTTGTCGCTCTCGCGGTTGGTGTCGCGGACGATGGCGGCGAGGGTGGGGGAAACGGTGCTGCCAAGAACGGTGAGGCTGTCTCCGGGAACGGCGCGGGTGCCGGTGTCGGAGTACAGGAGGTCTGTGCGGACGAGGCCGCGTGGGGAGACGTCAGCCCAGCCGCCGCTGACGGGGATATCGTTGAACTCCAGGAACTTGCAGAAGTAATGGGCGCAGGTGTAGGCGCCGAAGCGGTTGGAGCCTTCGAAGGTGTATCCGCCGGTGCGGTCGGAGGGGAAAGAGCCGAAGAATTCGCCCCAGGGGCCGAATTCGGAATTGATGCAGTAGAGGGTGTTGGGCGAACGGGCGGGACCGGTGACGGCTCCGACGGCCCAGCTCATCCAAGGGGTGAGCGGATAGACCTGCGTGATGGAGGGAGGCTCCCCTTCCGCCCCGGGCATGACCTTGAAGTTCTGGGCGTTCTCGAAGAAATTGAGCCCGCCTACGCCGGCCCCGTAGTTGTAGCCCAGGTCTTCAGTCTGCCAGGCGGGGTGGGTCGCAGGACGGGAGAAAAGTGTGCCGTCGCCTATCACGCGGCCCTCGATCCTTTTGATGCCGGCATAGTCGAGGAGGGATTTCCAGGCGCCGAAGGTGGCTTCGGCGGGGTCGGCGCAGTCGCGGCCGGAGCCGGTGGTAGGGTCGCCGCCGCCGACGATGTAGAGGTCGCCGCGGAGGACGCTGTCGCGGATGTGGCCGTCGTAGGCGATGGTGGTGCGGAACCTCCAGCCGGCGCCCAGCTTCTGTAGGGCCAGGCCGGTCGTGATGACCTTGACGTTGGAGGCGGGAACCAGCTTGACACGGGGGTTGAGGCAGGCGAGGGTGTCGTTGCCTCTCACGGCGAGCATGCCTACGATACCAGAACGCAGAGGCTCTTTTCCGGCATAGGCGGAAAGCAGCTTCTGCGTTGCGGTGTCACGCGCCTGCACCGCCGTGCACAACAGGCACGCGATGGCAGCCGCTATCTTGCGCAGCGTTCTCAAGCTTTCTGGACGGCTTCGCTCAGGGAGGAATAGAGGGCGTCGGTGCGCTCGAGGACCTCCTTGCGGAGGGCGTTGTAGTAGCCGCGGGCGGCACCCTCGGGGCGGTTGACCTTGTCGCGGAGTTCGTTGTAGAGGTCTATGGCCTGCTCCAGGAGCTCGGAGGCCTTTTCTTCGGAAACTTTGGGATTTACGGCAGCCACGAGGGAGCAGTCCTCGATGAACGCGCTGAGGACGTAGTCGATGTCTTTCTTGATGTCTCTAAGATTCATGTCACTTACGAATTAAACCGCTGCAAAGGTAGTAATTTTTCTTTTATGGTACAATCACCGGCGGGGGCGAAAGCGCAGATTCCCCTTCCGCCGTATTCCCAAACAGGCGGGCTTGTTGGCGGTTAGACTGATTTTTATTATTTTTGCCTCGCTATGACGCTTATCACCATACTCTCTTGGGCCGTCGTCACCCTCTCGTCATCTTTCATGAGGCAGGCGCCCGACTACGAATCCGCCCTCGAAAACCAGATGCTCATGGGAGCCCTGGTCCAGACCACAGGCGAAACCGACCGCTACTGGGTCAAGGTCCGTGCCGAGGATTACACCGGCTGGGTCACAAACATGGGCATCCACGAACTCTCCGACTCCGAGAAGGACGCCTACCTCGAGGCCCCCAAGTGGATTTGCACCGCCGAGTATTCCCGCATACGCGAGAAGCCTTCGGCCGGTGCCGCCGCCATCTGCGACTTCACGATGGGCAACCTCGTCCGCCAGACGGGCGTTACCGACGGCGACTGGACGCAGGTCCTGCTCCCCGACGGACGTCAGGGCTGGGTACCGTCCGCCCACATTTCCGACTTCGCACAATGGGCGGAGAGCCGCAGGCAGTGCGCGTGCAGCATCACCCGGCTCGCCTGCAGCTTTGTCGGCACGCCCTACATGTGGGGAGGCAACAGCATCAAGCATTTTGACTGCAGCGGACTCGTCAAGTTCTGCTACTACATGCACGGCATCATCCTGCCCCGCAACGCCAGCCAGCAGATCAAGTGCGGCACCCCCGTCCCCGACGGCGAATGGAAGAAGGGCGACCTGCTGTTCTTCGGCAGCAGCAAGCCGTTCAGGGTCACGCATGTAGCGATATACATGGGCGACGGCCGCATCGTGCACTCTTCGCTCCAGGTCCGCATCAACACCCTCGAAGAATACGGCCGCACGCCGATAGGTGCCGTACGCATCCTCGGCAACGTCGACAAGGGTCTGGGAGCCGTTTCAATACTTGACGACCCATATTATTTCGCTCAGGATGGCAAGCAAGAGTAAATCTGTCTGGTACTGCACCAGCTGCGGCAACGAGAGCCCCAAGTGGATGGGACGCTGTCCCGCATGCGGCGAATGGAACACCATGGTCGAGGCCCCCTCGGAGGCCCGCAAAGGCACACCCGCCCGCAGGATTTCCGACAGCAGCGAACGCAAGCCCCGCAAGCTCAAGGACATCGACTACAGTGCCGAGGCCCGCGTGAGCCTCGGTATCGGCGAACTCGACCGCCTGCTGGGCGGCGGCATGGTCCCGGGCTCGCTGATTCTCATCGGCGGCGAACCGGGCATAGGAAAATCCACCCTCAGCCTGCAGATCCCTCTGGGCTGCCCCGGCATGAAAACCCTTTACGTCACCGGCGAAGAAAGCGAAAGGCAGGTCAAGATGCGTGCTGCGCGCCTGTCGCCCGGCGGCATTCCAGACGGCTGCCTCATCTACTGCGAAACGCTGATAGACAGCATCATAGACGAGGCCTCGGCAATCTCCCCCGACCTCGTAATCGTCGACTCCGTCCAGACAATGTACACCGACTCCATCGAGTCCACCCCGGGCTCGGTGAGCCAGATAAAGGAAGTTGCGGCCCGCCTGCTGCGTTTCGCCAAGGAAAGCGGCGTCCCCGTCATCCTTATCGGCCACATCACCAAGGACGGCTACATCGCAGGCCCCAAGATACTTGAGCACATAGTCGACGTCGTACTTCAGTTCGAAGGCGAAAACAGAGGCTCCTACCGCATCCTGCGCAGCATCAAGAACCGCTTCGGCAGCACTGCCGAGCTCGCGGTCTTCGAGATGACGGGCGAGGGTCTGAGGCAGGTCGAAAATCCCTCCGAAATGCTCATCCCCATGCATGAAGAAGGGCTGAGCGGAGCTGCCATAGCCGTGATGCTCGACGGCACCCGGCCGCTCCTTTTCGAGGTCCAGGCCCTTGTGTCGAGCGCCGCCTACGGCACTGCCCAGCGCAGCGCGACCGGATTCGACACCCGCCGCCTCAACATGCTTCTCGCCGTGCTCGAGAAGCGGGCCGGCTTCAAGCTCAGCGCCAAAGACGTCTTCCTCAACATGGCCGGCGGCCTGAGAGTCAGCGACCCTGCCTGCGACCTTGCCGTCATCTGCGCCGTCCTGTCATCCAACTTCGATTTCCCCATCCCGGCCGACGTCTGTTTTGCCGCGGAGGTGGGCCTCAGCGGCGAAATCCGCCCCGTCGGCCAGATTGACCGCCGCATCGGCGAGGCCGCCCGCCTGGGTTTCAGGAAGATATTCGTCAGCTCCTACAGCTCCCTCGACGGCATCAAGGCCCCCGGCATCGCCGTCGTCCGCGTCTCCGACGTCCCCCAGCTGGTCAAAGAGCTGTTCCGCTAAGGGGCTGGACCGCCGCGGGAGCGGCGCCACTATCCCAAGGGGACTATGATGTGGTGGTTGCCGAGGGGGACGCGGAGGAGGTAGTCGCGAAGGGCGAGGGGGGCCTTGACGACAATCTGGGTGCGGCAGAGGTTGGAGCCGTAGGGGTTGTCGACAATCTCGACTTCCTCGTCGATGCACTGGGAGAGGGTGGCGCCTATCTTGAAGAGGCGGGCCCTTCCGAGAGGCAGGATGCCGTGCACCGCCACGCCTATGCCGGACTCGAAGTGGGTGTCGTAGCAGTAGTCGCTGACCATGTTGAGTGGCACGGTGCAGTGGGCGAAGAGGTAGCGGTCGCCCTCTATCCTGGACAGATTGGCCTGGAAGCCGGAGACGCCGTAGCGCCCGCGCATCAGGGCCATGGAGAGCATGGCGGGGATGTCGCCCTCGCAGGTGGCCACATAGCCCTCCGAATTGAGGAGGGCAAGGGACATGCAGCCCGTATTGCCCAGAGCGGTGAGCAGGTCGAAGCAGCGGAGCGTGAAGCCGTCGAGGGAGTAGCGCTTTACGATATCCTTGAGGGCGCGGTAAATCTTGATGGAGTCGAGGAAGTCGCCGTCGCCGATGGGGCGCCCGTACCTGGGGGCGTTGAGGGGCTTGAGGGACGGGATGACAGGGTCGCCTGCTGCCTTGACCGCATCGACCAGTTCTTCTATGGGAATGTCTATGAGATCCGCGCCAAGGAGCGACTTTGCCGCCGCGTAGTCGACATCGCTGGAGATGAGCCAGTCGGAGGGACGCCCCACGACGCCGTAGCGCTTGCCTGCGAGGGCTCCGGCCTGCTTGAAGGGCTTGACCAGCGGGGAGCCGGCATCGGACGGGGCGGGATAGTACTTGAGGAGCTCCGAGGCTATCTCCCGGGGGGAGCCGTGGAGGATCTCGCCGCCGAGGCCCTGGCGGTTGAGCCAGCTGAGGATTTCCATGGAGGCGGCAAGCGAATTGCTCTGACCGCTTGTGAGAAGGCGTACGCGCGCCCCCTCGTGGCCGGCGAAGACCTGCTTGAATATGCCCTCGGTGCCGCCGGTGCGCACATAAATGATGTCGCCAAAGGCGCCGAAGTCGGAGAAATCGGTTTCGCGGTAGTCGAAGGTCTGCCCGAGGGCTGCCTCTATATCCTTGATGAACTGTTCGTTGTGGGCGTTCTGGGCGAGTTCGCCATGAAGATCGGAGGTGAGGGTGTAAAGTCGCATGAAGCAAATATAGGGATTTTGGACGAAAATTCCCATCTTTGCAGGCGATATGGAAGTTTTCTACGGCAGCAGCATTGACGGTGGCCTCATCACGCTCGAGGGCGATGAGGCGGCCCACTGCGTCCGCGTGCTCAGGCACAGGGTTGCAGACCAAATCAACGTCATCGACGGCAGGGGCACCCTGTACCGCTGCAGGATTGAAACCGCCGACCCGCACGCCTGCACGGCAAGGATAGAGGAGGCGGTCCCCGGCTTCGGTTCGCACCCCTACAGGCTAACCATGGCGGTCTGCCCCACCAAGAACACCGACCGCTACGAGTGGTTCGCCGAAAAGGCCACCGAAATCGGCGTCGACGTGATTGCGCCCGTCATAGGGGAACGCTCCGAGCGCAAGGTGCTCAAGACCGACCGCCTGGAACGGCTGGTGCTCTCCGCGGCCAAGCAGTCGCTCAAGGGCGCGGTGCCCCGGGTGAGTGCTCCGGTGAACGTACGGGACTTCCTGAAGGGCACGCCCGCAGATGCGCTCAGGCTGATATGCTACTGCTTCGATGACGCCCCTAAGCTCACGGTCGCAGATGCCGTCCGCACGCATGCCTCTTCCGGCGAAATCTTCATTCTGATTGGCCCCGAGGGCGATTTCTCCCCCGCCGAGGCGCAGCTTGCCCGGAGTCTCGGCTGGCTGCCCGTCACGCTCGGCCCCAGCCGCCTCCGTACAGAAACGGCCGCAGTCGTCGCCGCCGCCCAGGTATACACCGAGCTCACCTGGAAACGATAAGGCGGAGGCTGCCGACGGCGAGGAGGGACTGGGCGGCGAGGTAGGTGACCATGACTCCGAATCCGCCCATGAAGGGGCTCAGGGAGCCGAAATTGCGCACGGCGATGAGCGAATCCGAGAAAGTGAACAGGACAGCTCCGCACAGGAGTATCCACCAGGTGGCGCCCCCGAAGCGTATGACGCCCATGAGAGTGCTGAATATCAGCATCATGAGTACGAATCCGTAGATGCCCATAGGGACCAGCATCACGCCCTTCACCCCTATCCCGAAGGCCAGCAGGCAGGTGCAGGCCATGCCGACTGCCACTCCCGCGGCCCACTGCCAGGGCTTGAGCCCCTTGAGGGACTGCTTCCCGAACAGAGTGATGTAGAATATGTGCCCGACGAGGAACAGGGCTATTCCTCCGGCAAAGAATGCAAAGCCGCTGCCCATAAGCATGGTGTCGCCTGCAAAGCCGAAGAGCTGCGCGCAGAGCAGCAGCGGGGCGAGGCACGGCCGGGCGACGCTCCCGGCGCGGCCGAGGAGCCATGTGAAGGTGGTGACGCACAGGAGCGGCATGAGGGCGGGCTTGACGCACCTCTCGAGCTGGCCCTCCGTGAGGCAGCCGGCGAGATTGAGCACGCAGCACGCCGCAAAGAAGACGCAGGGTATAATCCAGAGCTTGTTTTGTTTCATATCCACAAATATAGCACTTTTCCTCTTTTTTGATTACATTTGCAGACTATGGGACTGTTTAACTTTTTCGGTGACAACGAACACCGGGTATTCAACTACAAGCCGATCTACTACGACCCCGAAGAGGAGAAGCGCAAGCAGATGTTCGGAGCCGTCGACGGCACCCTCGAAAAGGAAAAGGCCAAGGGCACCTACGTGCCCGGCTCCTACATCAAGGGATCCCTGCGCGACGGCAACTATTCCAAGACCCGCACCCACATGAGCAAGGTGCACAGCATCATAGGCATCATCACTCTGCTCCTCATAGTGGCCGTGCTGTACTTCATCGCCAAGTTCTACTCCATGCTGTAGGCAATGGGACGCCTGAAAGTACTTCCGGCAGGCATTGCCAACATGATAGCCGCGGGTGAAGTCGTCCAGCGGCCCGCCTCCGTAGTCAAGGAGCTCATGGAAAACGCCGTCGACGCCGGTGCCACCAGGGTCGACGTAGTGATCACCGATGCCGGCCGCACCCTCATCCAGGTCATCGACGACGGCTCCGGCATGAGTCCGTCCGACGCCGTGCTCTGCTTCGAGCGCCACGCCACCTCCAAGATCGCCACGGCAAAAGACCTCGAGAGCATCGTCACCTACGGCTTCCGAGGAGAGGCCCTCGCCAGCATCGCCGCCGTGTCCGAGGTCACGCTCCGCACCCGCCGCCCCTCCGACGAGACCGCCACCCAGGTCGTCATGAAGGAGGGCGAGGCCCGCACATCCACCGTCGCCGCCCCGTCCGGGTCCAATTTCGCAGTCCGCAACCTCTTCTACAACACCCCCGCCCGCCGCAAGTTCCTCAAGAGCGACAACGTCGAATTCAAGCACATCACCGAAGAATTCACCCGTGTCGCCATCCCACGCCCCGAGGTGTCCTTCACCCTCACCCACAACGGCCGCGAGATATTCGTCCTCCGTCCTGCCAAGAGCCTGAATTTCAGGATAATGGACATTATCGGCAGAGGCGTCGCCGGAGACCTCGTCGACCTCGGCGCCGACACCGGCGTCGTGCGCATCTCCGGCTTCACCGGCAGTCCCCGCAGCGCCCGCAAGGCCCCCGGCAACCAGTACTTCTTCGTAGGAGGACGCTACTTCCGCAGCCCCTACCTGCACAAGGCCGTCATGAAGGCCTACGAGGAGTTCCTCCCCGAGGGGCAGAATCCCCCGTACTTCATCTTCCTCGAGGTCGACCCGGGCGCGATGGACGTCAACATCCACCCCACCAAGACGGAGATAAAGTTCGAGGACGACAACGTCATCTTCCAGGTCCTCAGCGCCTGCGTGCGAGAAGCCCTGGGCCGCAACAGCTTCAGCGCCGGAATCGACTTCAACACCGAGGGCGCCGTGAGCTACCCCGCTTTCGGCAGCAGCTTCGCCGAGTACAAGCCCGTCACGGAGGCGCCCCTCACCACCGACCCCACCTTCGACCCCTTCGGCGATTCGCCCCGGGAACCAGCCCCCTCACTCAGCGGCAGAGCGCCCTCAAACGACGGCCCCTATGCCTTCGGAGGCCTCAGCCGCGGCGCCCAGGACCCCGGCGTCCTCTTCGAGCAGGACCCTTCCGACGCCATCGTCCTCCAGGGCCGCTACATCGCCAGCCGCTCCGCATCAGGCCTCATGCTCGTACACATACGCCGCGCCTGGGAGCGCATCGCCTACGAACGCGCCCTCGCCTCGCTCAGCGGCAGCGCCCACGTTTCGCAGACCGCCCTCTTCCCCGTACAGGTACAGGTGGGCGTCCAGCAGGCCCTCGTCCTGCAGGAGCACGCCGGAATGCTCGCCACCCTGGGATTCGACATCACCCTCACAAGCCCCGACACCGTCTCGGTAGGCGGCGTGCCCGAGGGCTACAGCTGCGAGCCCGGCAAGGTCGAGGCCCTGGTCCAGGACCTCCTGCTCGTGTTGTCCGACGGCGGCGAGGCCCTTCCCGAAGTCATGCGCCAGAAGACCGCCGCCAAGTTCGCCATGCTCGCCGCCTCCAATGCCGAGGCACCCCGCACGCCCATGGCGGTCCGGCAGCTCCTTGACACGCTGTTTGCAAGCGACAACGCAGAATTCACCCCCAACGGCAAGCGGATAATCTCCGTCCTCAGCGCCGAAGAGCTCGAAAAAAGATTCCAATAATGTCCTACTACTACCAGGAAAACAACCGCAGCGGAGGCTTCCTCTCCAACATCCCCACCGTCACGAGGAACCTCATACTCATAAACGTAATAGTCTTCATCGCCACCCTCATCAACGAGAACTTCATGATAGGCACCTTCGGGCTGTTCTATCCCACGTCCCCCTATTTCCGCTGGTGGCAGGTGATAACCCACATGTTCATGCACGGAGGCTTCTGGCACATCTTCTTCAACATGTACACCCTGTTCATCTTCGGAATCGTGGTGGAGAGGATAATCGGCAGCAAGAAGTTCCTCCTGTTCTACTTCGTCTGCGGACTCGGAGCGGCAGGCCTGCAGATAGGCACCCAGTACATCGAAATGCAGGCCTTCATCAGCGCAGGCACGCAGCAGGCCCTCGCAAGCATGGCCCAGCTCAAGGCAACTCCCACCGTAGGAGCCTCCGGAGCCATCTACGGCGTGCTCCTCGGTTACGCCATGCTGTTCCCCGAATCCAAGATGACCCTCATCTTCCCGCCCGTCACCCTCAGCGCCAAGTGGATGGTGATAGTATTCGCCGCCATCGAGCTCTTCACCGGAATCGTGGGCTGGGTCGACGGAGTGGCCCATTTCGCCCACCTCGGAGGCATGCTCATCGGCTGGCTCATGATACGCTGGTGGCGCCGCCGCGGAGTGCTTTTCGACAAGTCACGCCTATGAAAGAAATAATCGACCAGGCCGTCGCCACAGTCAAGGCTGGCGGTGTAATCCTCTATCCCACAGACACCGTATGGGGTCTCGGCTGCGACGCCACCAACCCCGAAGCAGTCGCCAAAGTCTTCGCCATCAAGCGCCGGAGCGAAGCAAAGTCGCTCGTGATCCTCGCCGCCGACCTCGACATGGTTGCCCGCTACATCAGGCAGATTCCCTCCATCGCCATCGACCTCGTCGAGGTCAACGACGCCCCCATGACCATAGTCTACCCCGGGGCCGAGGGGCTGGCGCCCTCCGTGGTCGCCGAGGACGGCTCCGTCGGCATCAGGATACCCAGGCATGAGTTCTGCCACGAACTCCTTCGCCGCCTGCGCCTGCCTCTGGTCTCCACGTCCGCAAACGTCTCCGGCGAGCCTTCACCCGTCACTTTCAGGGACATACCCCGCGAAATCATCGACGCAGCCGACTGGTGCGCCCCCCGCAAGTTCGAGGCCGGCGCCACCGGCAAGCCATCCCAGATCATCAAGCTCGGGCTCCGCGGCGAAGTGCAAATTATCAGGGCGTAATGTTCGTAGGCCTCATATCAGACACCCACGGCACGTTCAGCGAGCCCTTCAAGGACTTCTTCAGGGATGTGGACGTGATATGGCACGCCGGCGACTGGGGCGGCGGGGCCTCCTTTGCCGAAAGCATCTCCTCCTTCAAGCCCACGGTAGGGGTGTACGGCAACTGCGACGGCTACGACATCCGCTACCTCTACCCTGAATACCAGCTGCTCAAGGCACAAGGGCTCACCGTCCTCATGACCCACATAGGAGGCTCGCCCGGGCACTACTACCCCGCTGCCCGCAAGCTCATCGGGCAGCACAGGCCCGACATTTTCATCTGCGGGCACTCCCACATCCTCAAGGTCATGCACGACAGCGAATTCGACATGCTCTACATAAATCCGGGCGCCGCAGGGCTCCAGGGATGGCAGACCGTCCGCACCGCACTGCGCTTCAAACTCGAAGAAGGTCAGATAAAAGACATGGAAGTCTTTGAATATCCGAAAAATAATCCTACCTTTGCGCACTAATTCAAAAAGCACACAAATATGAAGAAGCTTATCATCTCCTTTGCAATTGCAGCGATGTGCCTCTGCTCCTGCGGCAACAACAACAGCAGCAACAAGCAGGCTGAAGCCCAGGCCGAGACCGAGGTCACCGAATGCTGCGACGAGGCCAAGGGCGACTGCTGCGGCGAAAAAGACGCAGAGTGCTGCGGCCAGTGCGAGGAAGGCCAGGAAGGCGAATGCTGCCAGGACAAGGCCGAGTAAACTCCCCACACACACCGATTGCAGAAAGAAGACGCGAGGAAGCCCCGCGCCTTTTTTTATTTACAGAGCATTATATCCAGAATCATTTTGTCGGTGGACTTCATGCCGACGGAGCCGATGGAACCGAGGTTGCGGATGGTCTTTTCGACATCGTCCTCGATGATGCCGTCGGTGCTGGGGATGCAGGTGCCGCGCAGGGCGAGCACCGCGCTCTGGACGGCGCAGGATACGCCCGAAGCCACCTTCATGGCACAACCCACCTTGGCGCCGTCGCAGACCATGCCGGTGATGTTGCCTGCCATGTTCTGGATGGCGGCCGAGATTTCCTTGATGCCGCCGCCCTGCAGCCAGACTATGCCGCAGGCGGAGCCGGTGGAGGCCACAACGCAGCCGCACAGGGCCGACAGCCTGCCGAGGAAGCTCTTGATGTGTATGGCCACGAGATTGCTCAGCACGAGGGCGCGCGCGAGCCTCTCGTCGTCGATGCCGTACTTCATGGCGTAGGCGATGACGGGCATGCTCACGGTGATGCCCTGGTTGCCGCTGCCGCTGTTGGACATCGCGGGCAGCGTGCACCCGGCCATGCGGGCGTCGGAGGCGGCGGCGGTCATGCCCATGGCGAAGCTCAGGAAATCGTCGCCGAAGACTTCCTGCTGGTTTTCCCTGATGGTCTTGCCTACCTGGAGGCCGTAGTCGCCGGACAGTCCTTCCAGGGCGAGGGCGAGGTTGAGGGTCCTGTCCTCGAGGATGAAGCTGATGTCCTCGTACGGGACCGAGGTGGCAAAATCGTATATCTTCTGTATGGAGAGGGAGTAGTCGCGCTCGGAGGAATAGTCCACGGTGGCGGCCCCCGACTCGGAGCTGGCGAGTATCTTGTCGGCGAAGGCCGTTTCGACTATCTTGTCGTGGTCGTCCTCGATGACGGCGTAGGCCTGGGGAGCGACCTCGGCCGTAGCGCTTTCGCCTCCGAGGGAGACCGTGGCCTTGACGTAAAGCAGGTGCGGGGTGGAGGCGACGGACACCTTGACAGCCCTGGTATCGACGAGCTCGCGAGCACGGGCCACGTCGGCCTCCGAGAGGTTTTTGAGCACTTCGAGTCCCAGGGACGAATCGCCGCACACCGCACCCAGGGCGGCGGCGATGGGGATGCCGACCATGCCTGTGCCGGGGATGCCGACGCCCATGGCATTCTTGAGGATGTTGGAGCTTACGGATACCTCGATGCGGAAGGGGGCGCAGCGACGCCAGTCGGAGGGGCAGGAACCGGGGCAGTGTTCGGCTATTATTTCTACGGCCTTGGCGGCGGCGAGGGCCACCGCGATGGGCTCGGTGCATCCGAGGGCGGGTTTGACCTCCCGGTGGATGATGTCAATGATTTCCTGCTGTTCGGGAGTCATTGTTCAAGACCTTTCTGAAGGAATTCGACGTAGGCGTCCCTGTCGAGGTTGTAGCTCCGGGCGGGCACCTTGTGCTCTTCGGTGACGGGGTCGATGATGGCGTAGTAGGGCTGGGCGTTGACCTGGTAGCGCTGCATGACAAAGTAGGAATTTATCTTGCCGAGGCTCTTGAGGACCTTGCCGTTTGCCGTAGTGACCCATTCGGAAGGGTCGAGGACGGTCTTGTCGTCGCCGTACAGGGAGCAGACGACGTAGTCTTCCTTCATCAGCCTGAGAACCCTGGGGTCGCTCCAGACGCGGGACTCCATCTCGCGGCAGTTGACGCAGCCGTGGCCGGTGAAGTCGATGAGCATGGGCTTGCCGGTCCTGATGGCGTAGGCGCGGGCTTCTTCGTAGTCGAAGAAAGCGGGGATGTCGTACGGCAGGTGGAGGAAGTCGGCATACTTGCGCTGCTGCGGGATGCCTTCGTCCTGCTGCCCTACGGTGTATGTGGCACCCTGCTGCGGCGGTGCGGAATGCTGGGCGGGGTCGAGGACGAAGTCCTGGGTGGTGATGGGAGGGAGGTAGCCCGAGAGGGCTTTGAGGGGGGCGCCCCACATGCCGGGAATCATCCACACCACGAAGGAGAAGTCGATGATTATGAGCAGCAGGCGGAACACTCCGATGTGTTCGACGGGGCTGTCGTACTTGAAGCGTATCCTGCCCATCAGATACAGGCCCAGGAGGGTGAATATCACTATCCAGATGGCGAGGTAGACCTCGCGGTTGAGAAGGTGCCAGTGGTAGGTCTGGTCGGCGACGCTGAGGAACTTCATGCCCAGGGCGAGCTCGATGAAGCCGAGAACCACCTTGACGCTGTTCAGCCAGCCGCCGCTCTTGGGCAGCTTGTCAAGGAGCGAGGGCACGAAGGCGAGTATCGTAAACGGAAGGGCGAACGCCATCGAGAAGGCCAGCATCGTGACTATTGGCTCCCAGAACTGCCCCTGGGTGCTCTTGATGAGGACGGACCCCACTATGGGGCCTGTGCATGAGAACGAGACAAGGACGGTAGTGAGGGCTACGAAGAAGACGCCTGCAAGGGTGCCATTGTCGGACTTGGAGTCGGACTTGTTGAGCCACGACGAGGGCAGGGTGATTTCGAAGGCGCCGAAGAAGGATGCCGCAAACACCATGAAAACGGCGAAGAATATGAGGTTGGGCAGCCAGTGCGTGGCGAGCCAGTTGAAGATGTCGGCAGTGACGGTGGCGCCTCCTGCGATGTAGGTGACGAGTATGATGACGGCGATGGGAATGGTGTACAGGGCCACTATCGACAGGCCGAAGATGCCGGCCAGCCACTTGCCGCGGCCCTTTTTCTTCTTGTCTTCGCCGGAGTTCTGGTTCTGCTTGAGGAAGAAGCTCACGGTCATGGGTATCATGGGGAAGACGCAGGGCGTGAGCAGGGCCATGAATCCCCAGGCAACGGCCTCAAGTATGAGGCCCCAGAGCGACTTGCCGCCGCCCGTGGAGGCCTCGCCGGCAGGAGCCTTCGAGAGGCCCTTTCCGGCGGGCAGGGATACCTGGAGGGTGACGTCGTCGGGAGGGATGCAGTTCTGGTCGCTGCAGGCCTGCCATTCGACGGTCACCGACACCGTGGACTTCCTGCCGGTGAGGAGTTCGACCTTCTGGCAGATGGTGACGGGGCTGTCGCAGGTGCCTATTTCGAGGCCGAAGACGTCGTCCCACTCCCGCTTGACGGGGGAGCTGATGTAGGGCTCGCCGACGGGATTGACCTTGTCTGCGCCGTCGATGGTGAAGATGGTGCCGTTGGGGCCGCTGTAACCGTAGTCGGTGAGGTCGTAGATGTGCCAGCCGCCGGTGATGGTGCCGGTCGCGCGGATTTCGAAGGTGTTGCCCTCGAGGCGGACGGCCTCGGCGCGCCAGCTTACGGGCTGGACATTCTGCGCGAAGGCGCCAAGGGTGCAGAGCAGCGCGAGGAGGGTAAGTCTGAATTGTCTCATGCCTTTGGTTTGCAAGTCTTTGGGGAGGTGTGACTAAAGCATTGCCTGCAGGATTTCGTCTTCGGTAACGAGGTTGAAGTCGCCGGTTACGGAATTTTTCATCATGGCGGCCGCGACGCTGAAGTCGAGGCAGCGCTGGGGATCGCCGGTCCATTTGCCGGAGGCGTAGATGTAAGCAGCTACGAAGGCGTCGCCGACACCGACGGAATCGATGATGTCGTTGATGTCGTAGATGTGGCTGGTGTATATCGTGCCCTTGTACCAGAGCAGGGCGGCGAGGACGTGGTGGTTGGTGGTGAGCTGGTTGCGCAGGCCGAGCATCATCTCGGAGCAATGGGGGAACTGGCGGTGCATCTCGTCGAAATAGCGTCCGTAGGCCTCCATGTCGAGGGTGGTGCCGGGGAGCATCGTTTCCTCGGAGATTTTGGGGACGCCGGTGGCGACTTCCCATTCGTCCTGGTCGCCGAAGATGTAGTCGCTGTACTGCATGAGGGCGTTAAGGGTGGAGTGGGCGTCGGCGCCTTCGTACTTCCAGAGGTTGCGGCGGTAGTTGATGTCGCAGGTGACCCTGAGGCCCATGTCGCGGGCGGTCCTGACGGCCTCGAAGGTGGCGTCGGCGGCCGACCGGGAGACTGCGCAGGTGATGCCGGAGCAATGGAAGACGTCGGCGCGGCGGAAGATGTCGGCCCAGGGGAACATGCCCGGAGCGGAGGACCAGAAGGACGAGCCCTTGCGGTCGTAGACCACGAGGGAGCGGCGTATGTCGGCGGCCTTTTCGAAGTAATAGGTGCCGAGCCTGTCGCCGCCGCGCACCACGTCGGAGATGTCGACCCCGTAGTAGCGCAGGGTGCGAAGGCACGCGTCGCCTACCGTGTTCAGGGGGATGCGGGAGACGTAACCCACGCTGTTGCCAAGTTTTGCGAGCGAGACGGCGACGTTGGCCTCGGAGCCGCCGAACTGGCCTTCCCACATGTCTTTCTGACCTATGCGCCAGGCCCCGGGAGGCGACCAGCGCTGAAGTATTTCTCCAAAAGTGACTATCCTTTTCATTGCAGATGCTTTGAGCCTATAAAGGTATGAAATTCCCCTCGAAATTCCTATATTTGCAGCTATGAGAGCAATGATATACGGCGCCGGCTCGCTTGGAACCATCCTCGGCGCATTCATCACCCGCAACGGAGGTTCCATCGAACTCGTCAACCACAACAAAGCCCACGTCCAGGCCCTCCGGCAGAACGGCGCCCACGTGACCGGCACTGTAGACTTCGTACAGAGCGTGACCGCCCTCACCCCCGATGAGATTAGCGGCACCTACGACGTCATATTCCTCATGACAAAGCAGCTCAGGAATGCCGAGGTGGTAACCTTCCTCAAGCCTTTCCTCGCAGAGGACGGCGTCATCGTGACCCTCCAGAACGGCCTCCCGGAGCCCGGCATCGCCGACATCATAGGCGAGGAGCGCGTCCTCGGCTGCACCGTCGCCTGGGGCGCCACCATGAAGGGTCCCGGCGAGTGCGAACTCACCAGCGCCCCCGACGCCCTCACCTTCTCGCTCGGCGCCCTCAAGCCCGGAGGCCATCCCCGCATGCAGCAGGTCAAGGGCCTCCTGGAGCTCATGGGGCCCGTGGATATAGAAGAGAATTTCATCGGCACCCGCTGGAGCAAGCTCCTCATAAACGCCTCATTCTCAGGAATGAGCGCCGTGCTCGGCACCACCTTCGGCGAGGCCGCAGGCAACAAGGGCTCCCGTCGCTGCGTGCAGGCCCTCATCAAGGAATGCATCGACGTCTGCGCCCGGAGCGGCATCAAGATAGAGCCCGTGCAGGGAAAGGACATCGTCAAGCTCCTCGACTACAACGGCCCCGTCAAGAAGGCCATCTCGTGGGTGATAATCCCCATCGCCATCAAGAAGCACGCCCGCCTCAAGGCCAGCATGCTCCAGGATCTCGAGAAAGGCAAGCTCACCGAGGTCGACGCCATCAACGGTTCAGTCTGCGCAGCAGGCCGCAAGGCGGGCGTCCCCACCCCCTTCAACGATGCCGTCACCTCCATCATCCACAAGTGCGAACAAGGCCTCCTCTCCCCCTCCTGGGACAACCTCAAGCTCATGCCGTAGGCAAACCACGGGCGGGCGTCGGGGACGTCTTTGGCATTTGCAAAGAAATGCATATATTTACGCAGTAAAACCATTTCCACCATGAAAAGAACAATCGGCCTTGTCATCACCCTTTCCTCTGTACTGCTGGCTGCTGCCGCATGCGGCAACCGGAGCGGCTCCAACCAATCTTCCGAAGGCGCCGAGCCCACGGCAGAAGAACAGAAACAACTCGAAACCCTTGCAATGAAACAACTTGAACATCTTCCCGCCGAGCCCGTGTTCGACATCAACACCAACCTCGGCACCATCCGCGTCAAACTCTACTCCGACACCCCCAAGCACCGCGACAATTTCGCCAAGCTCGCGCTCGAGGGCTACTACGACGGTCTCCTTTTCCACCGCGTCATCAAGGACTTCATGATCCAGGGCGGCGACCCCCTCACCAAACGCCCCGACAACAAGGCCCAGTTCGGCACCGGCGGCCCCGGCTACCAGATTGAGGCCGAAATCGTGCCCGACCACCATCACAAGAAGGGCGCCCTTGCAGCCGCCCGCAAAGGCGACATCGCCAACCCCCTCAAGGAGTCCAGCGGTTCACAGTTCTACATCGTCCAGAGCGAGGATGGCTGCCGCCACCTTGACGGCCAGTACACCATCTTCGGCGAGACCATCGACGGCTTCAGCGTCATCGACGCCATCGCCAACGTCCCCACCGATCCCCGGGGCCTCCCCAACAGCTCCGTCCGCATCAAGTCCGTCAAACTTGTCTCCGAGCTTGAGTAGTTTGGCACACCCTTTGCAAATCTTTTAACCGAATAGTTTTTTCATAGGTTAAATTTTAGGTTAGAATTGCAATCGCCCTGCGTCGAGAGATGCAGGGCGAGTTGTTTTGGGCTACCCAGCAATCACATCAAACCCTGTCCACAGTTCATCAATGAGGTCGCGGCTGCTGTAGGCTTCTGCCGTGCAGCGGGCGGAGAGGACGTCACCGGCATAGCCGTGAATCCAGACGCCAAGACACGCGGCATCAACTGCGCTGTAGCCGCGGGCAAGCAGGCCGCCCATGAGGCCCGTGAGCACGTCCCCGCTGCCGCCCTTGGCCATTCCGGGGTTGCCGGTGGTGTTGACGAAACCGGAGCCGTCCGGGACGAAAATCCTGGTTCGGTAGCCCTTGACTACCAGCACTGCGCCGGTTTGTGCGGACAGTTCTCCGGCGCGCTCGTCAAGGTTGGCGTCGGTAAGGTCCGGAATCAGTCTTCGGAGTTCTCCGAGGTGCGGCGTAAGGATGGAGCCCTCAGGAATGAGGTCTAGAAGCTCGGGATGTGCTGCGATAAGGTTCAGGGCGTCGGCATCGAGTACCGTCGGGGTTCCGGCCTGCCTGGCATTCTCCATCAGGTCGGCCATAGCCGTTACGGTTACGGGTGCCTGCCCAAGACCGGGGCCGGCTGCTATCGCCGAATACCGGGACAGCGGCAGGGGGATGGCACTGAAGCACTTTCCGGGGTCTTCGGACAGCATTGCCGAAGGGAACAGATTGACGGCAGCCTGCAGCGCCCGGTCCGTGGAGTGCAGCGTCACGAGGCCGCAGCCCGACTTGAGGGCGGCCCCGGCAGCCAGCACTGCAGCCCCCGGCATCGTCTGACATCCCGCCACTATGAGCAAATGGCCGTAATCTCCTTTGTGCGAGTCATTCCGGCGAGGGAGAAGCCTGGAGTGCAGGAGCTCCCGGGTAAGTTTCTTGGACCTCATAGTTAATTCACGATTTGCGAATCGCAAATTTGGCGTAAATAAATGAGTTTAGCAAAAAAGCATTGCGGATTATCCTCCAGATACCTCACCGCCCGACGGAAAACAATATAATGAATAATGATATGGCTCCCGGGGCCGCGTTCAACGCCCCCAGCCGCGAGGCCATCAGAAAAGGGGTTTCTCCCCCTGAAGAAGCGGATTTCGCCCGCTTGGGCCGCGTCGGGACCGGCTTGTCGCCGTCTTTCGGGATTTTGGCGATGAGCTTCGAGGAGAGAATCCTGTTGTAGTGCTTCTTCTTTCTACAAAAAATTCGTACCTTGCGGCAAATGACGGGACATCCAGGATGTCCCTGTCAATAGAGCTAATTTGCTTCATAATGCTGATATGTTGTTTGTGGTAAAACTAATATCAGCATTATTTTTCGTATTACCGCCGCATTGGGCTCTCTGTCCGTCCAGTCTCAGAATAGCCGTGCAAGCCGAGAGGAGTCGCAAGTTTGCTTGCAGACTTCCGAGGCGCTGCCTTGCTTGTCATTCCGACCCTCTCCCTTGTCATTCCGACCGAGCG